>MDTC01132586.1_pt1 | contig 12462 bp, 10 predicted proteins | sample 811181 | NCBI WGS metagenome assembly MDTC01 (sample SAMN05326644, study PRJNA326480) | marine metagenome | isolation source: seawater | place: Pacific Ocean: North | collected 2011
TAATTCCTTGTAATATTAAACCGTTTTTTTTATACCGTTTAAATGAAGTTGAAACATAAGAATTTAGTAATATTCTATTTTTTTTTGGAACTTTAATAATAAATTCTAAGTCTTCCATAATAACTTTGTTAGAGTGCCCTCCTAATTCTAAATAATAATTTCTTTTTATTAATAAACCTTGATCTCCGAAAGGTAATTTAAAAATTATTGTTCTTAAATTTGCCCAAATTGAAATTAGTTTAGCTGAAAAACTACTTTCATTAAATGATAATTTGAAATAACCAACTTTATTTTTACTTTCTGAGTTTTTTAAGAAATTTTTAATATCTTGAATATTATTTTTATTTAATAAAGTATCAGCATGTAAAAAAAATAGCCATTTACTTGTAGCATTTTCAGCTCCTTTTTTTTGCTGAAACCCTCTTGATTTAGAAGTCTTGATAAAGTTAAATTTAAATTTCTTATACAGCCTTGTTGAAGCATCGCAAGACCCTCCATCAACTATCAAATGTTCGTTATTTTTAAAAAATAGAATATTTTTTTTAATATTTGCTATATTTTTCTCTTCATTTAAACACGGAATAATTAAAGTAATCATATGAAGAGAATATTATTCAAGGCTAGCAAGGCAGTTACTGAGAGTCCAAAATAACTATTTTTTTTGAAAGATTTTTCACAAGATTCAGGTTTTTCTATTTTTGTGCCAGTAACACTTTTAATTATAATTAAGAATAAAACGCTTAATATTAACAATATTATAATATTCGTATTGTAAAAATAAATTGATGTAGCCCAACACAGGAAGCATATACTATAGTTAACTATTAAAAATGCTTTGTATGAAGATCTAAATTTTATAGAGGTTGATTTAACTCCTAATTTTAAATCGTCTTCAATGTCTTGGAAACCGTAAATAGTATCGTAAGCTGTCGTCCAAAATATACATCCTAGATAAAAAAGTATTATGTTTAAACTAACATGAGGTTCCTTTAAAGAATAATATCCTATCAGCACCCCCCAATTAAAATTTATTCCTAACCATAATTGGGGCCACCAAGTTATTCTTTTCATAAAAGGGTAACTCGCTATAAGAGGTATTATTGCTAAGCATAAAATTATACTAAACTTATTTATAAAAAATAAAGGAATAATCCCAATACATAAATTTATAAAAGCGTATATAAATGCTTCTCTTTTAGAAACCTCCCCTGTAGCAATTAATCTTTTTTTCGTTCTTTCAACAAACATATCAAATTTTTTATCGTTGATATCATTCCAAATACATCCTACTGATCTCATGCCGCATGCTCCTAAAAAAAAAATTATGCAAAGATGAAAAACTTCTTGTATATTTTTATCAGATAATGAGAGACCCCATAGGCAAGGATAATAAAGCAATAGAATTCCGTGAGGCTTATCGTATCTTGATGTGAGAAGAAATTTTTTAATATTTAAAAAAAACTTATGCATAATGAATTTTAAAAGTATCCCAAGACTATATATTAATAAAGAGTTAAAAAAAAACCATGATGTGTTATTAGATAAAAAACAAAAACACTACTTAAATAATGTTTTGAGATTGGCAGAGAATAAAAAAGTTAAACTCTTTAATGGAATTAATGGCGAATGGGAGGCTGTAATATTAAATAGTGGATGTGAAGAAGTTAGATGTACTAAGCTTTTAAGAAAACAAACTGCAATGTCTGGCCCTAGTTTGTACTTTTCTCTTATAAAAAATAATAATTTAAGGTGGCTTTTGGAAAAGGCTACAGAACTTGGAGTTAAAGAATTACATCCAATAATTACAGAAAGAGTAAATATTAGAAACTTTAATTATCATAAAGGGTTGCTTACTTTAAAAGAAGCAAGTGAGGTTTCAGAAAGATTAGAGCTGCCAAAACTTCATGAGGTAAAAAGCTTAGATGATGCCTTGCGAGAACTGAGGTACAAGGAACAAAAAGCTATTTTTTGTAATGAGTCAAAAAATGATATACATATATCAAAGTATTTTCAAAAAAATTTTTCAAATAAAATATCTTTTATCGTAGGTCCTGAGGGCGGATTTTCGGATAAAGAAAAAAAAAATATTTTTACTTATGCTAATGTAAAAAGTGTGAAAATTCATGATAGAATTGTTAAGGCAGAAACTGCTGCTGTTCTGGTTTTATCAATATACAATAGTTATTCAGCTTTGAAAAAAATACATTAACTCGTTTTTTGTATTTGTATTTTTGTAATTCTTGTTTTATTTCTTGATGAAATTGTTAACATTATGCCATCAATCAAAAAAATTTCGCCTATTTCTGGTATTCTTTTTGCGTAATTAATTATTAAACCTGCAATAGTAGATGCTTTTTCTTCTTGAAATTTCAAATTATAATTTCTATTAAGATCCCTAATACTAACATTTCCGCTTACTACGATTTTTCCTGACAGGTCAGACCCATGATTTAAGTTAGGAATATCATGCTCATCTTCTATCTGACCAACAATTTCCTCTAAGATATCCTCTAATGTGACTAATCCTTGCAATACTCCATACTCGTCTACTACAAAAGCCATATGTTTTTTATTTTCTTTAAACGAATTTAGCTGATTAAGAAGATTAGTAGTTTCAGGGATAAAAATAGGTTTTTGAATTATCTTATTAATATTAAAGTTTTTGGACTTCACGATCATATTTAGAAGATCTTTAACCAATATTACACCTATAATATTTTCTGGGTTTTTATCCCAGATTGGCAGTCTAGAGAAACTGGTTTGATTTAATTTTGCAATAAGATCATTCTTTGACAAACTTTTATTTATACTAAAAATATCTTTCCTATGAATCATAACTTCATCAACTTCTCTGTCTTTTAAATCCAGTATACTTTCAAGCATATGTTTATTTTCTTTAGACATATTTCCTTCTTTATCAGCTAAAATTATTGCTCCCCTTATCCTATCAAGATTGAAGTTACGATTTTTTTGATTTTTAGATTTGACTAGATAGTGAATGGTTTTATGAATTAAATTATTTATAGGATATAGTAATATAATTACAGCATTTAGGTAAGGTGTAAACAATTGCAGTAGTTTGTCAGCTTTTCTTATAGCATAAATTTTTGGCAAGACTTCTGCAAAAATAAATATAATAGTGGTCATAGTTAAAGTCGAATATAATATACCAACCGCTCCAAAAGTTTTAATAAAAAGATTTGTTGCTACTGCCGAAGATAATATATTTACTAAATTATTTCCTAGCAAAATTGCACTAATTGCAATTTCCTTTTTTTTTAAAAGTTTATAAGTTCTTATAGATTTCTGATCTTTTTCTTCTACTTTTTTTTGAATAAGATCCTCAGATATACTAGTAAGGGCTGTCTCGGATGAAGAAAAAAAAGCAGACATTAATATTAAAATAATAATAATGAAAATTTGATAAATTAATTCTGCTTCAGGCATTAACAAATTCTTTAACAGTTAGAGTTATTTTATCTTCAGAAACTTTATTTTTAATACAGGCTTTGCCTATATCTTCAAGCAATATAAATTTTATATTTTTATCAGTTCTTTTTTTATCTAATAGCATGTTTTTAATTAAATTCTTTATTTTCCATTTTTTCTTTTTATTAAGACATTTCAATTTAGTAGGTAAATCAAATTTTAAGTGATGGGCTTCGATAATATTATATATGTTTGGTTTTGCTATACCAAGTAAAACTGACATTTTTGCAGACATTAAAAGTCCAACAGACACTGCTTCACCATGCCTTATCTTATAATCAAGCTCTTTTTCTATAGAATGTGCAAAAGTATGGCCTAAATTTAATAACATTCTATAATTTTTTTCTTTCTCATCTTTTTTTACAATTTTTGCTTTTTTAGAGCAACATATTGATATTACTTCTTCCATTACTTTTGGATTTCTTAAACTTATATTTTTATGATTTAAGTCTAACCATTTAAAAAGCTTTTTGTCATTTATTAATGCGTATTTAAGTACCTCTGCATATCCTGATAAATATTCTTTATTTGAAAGTGTCTTAAGAGTATTTGGGTCAATAAAAACAGCGGAGGGTTGATAAAAACTTCCTATTAAATTTTTTCCAAATAAAGTATTTACCCCGGTTTTCCCTCCTACTGAACTATCTACTTGAGATAATAAGGTAGTAGGAATTTGAATATATCTTATGCCTCTTAAAATTATAGAAGCTAAAAAACCTGAAAAATCTCCTACAACTCCTCCACCCAAAGCATAAATTGTGTCATTTCTTTTTATTCCTGTTTCTAGTAATTTTTCGGCAGCTTTTTTAACAACTATTAAGTCTTTACTTTTTTCTCCAGGAGAAACAATTATAGTTTGAGTTTCAATTTTTTTATTTTTAAATAGATTAGTGAGTGTTTTTAAATAAAAAGTTGCTACATTCTTATCAGTTATAATTACCGCCTTTGAGTTTTTGTATTTCAAGATATGATTTGATACAATATCCTGAAATATTCTCTGTTTAATTATTATTTTGTAACTATTTTCTTTAATTGCTAATTTTATAATTTTCATATTAAGCTCTAAATTTATTTAATTTATCTAAAATTTTGTTAATTAAATAATCTTTTTTATAGTTTTCAGTATCTATTCTGAAATCTGCCTCTTGGTAAATAAGATTTCTTTCCTTTAATAGCACTTCAAGGTTTTGCTTATTTTTTATACTTGAGAATAAAGGTCTTACATTTTGTGACTTTTCGATACGATTATAAATGACATCTACACTAGCATTTAGCCAAATACTTATACAGGACTCTTTTACTTTTTCTCTAACTTTAATATTTAAAAAACTTCCTCCTCCTAGTGATATCACAGAATTATTATTTTTTTCAATTATGTCAATAATAATGGCTTGCTCTAATTCTCTAAAGTAATTTTCCCCATAAAATTCAAATATATCCTTAATTTTCATATTTTTTTTTTTTTCAATTTCAATATCTGTATCAATATGAAAACATTTTAATTTCTTTGATAAGCCCTTTCCCAGAGAAGACTTTCCCACTCCCATAAATCCTACCAAGGCTATTAAGTTATTGTTAAGAGGTGAAAGATTTGAGTTATTAAAATTCAAAAAAAAATTATATATACTAATGTTGTTTGATATTATAATAATATATATCATGGAATTAAGAGAAATTGTATAAAAAATGATTTTTAAAAGATTAATTGCAATAACATTTTTGATTACTATCACTGGCACTATCACATTTTTTATATTTTGGGATCTACCAGCGCCTACCAAACAAATAGAGAGAAAAATAGATATTAATAGATTAAAAAAAATATGATTAAAATTTTATTTATTTTATTGCTTTTTCTCGGGACCAGCCTTGCACAAGAAAGTCCAAAAAATATAATATCTGATGAAAAAAATGGTATCCTATTGCAGGAAGATAATACTCAAGACCTGCAGGAAGATAATACTCAAGACGAAATTAAAAATAACCAATTAGAAAGTAATCAAGAGACTTTTAATGAAAGTAACGCTAATGAAAATTTTGAGCCAGTAAAAGAAAATGCTATTATAATAGAGGATTTAACAAATAATTTTAATCAGTGGCATGGTGTTTTATCAAGTGAAAATGGCGGTTTAGGATGGATGATGTGGGGGAATACTAGTTATCAATTATCAGAAAATTTGATATCACAAGTTAATTCATCAACAATATCACCAACGCTAAATAGGCTTCTAAAAAGCTTACTATTATCTAGGGCTAAAGCTCCAGCAATAAAAAATCAAGACAATGTTGCGCTACGAGAAAATCGATACAATAATGAAGTATTTCCTTTCTTAGAAAATAAAATTGGATATTTAGTTCATGGTGGATTTACAGGTGAGATTACTAATCTGTTAAATAATATTCCCAAAGATTTAAAAACTGATAACTTTGAAACCAAAAACTTTGAGGTCAGGTTAAATAATTTTGACATACCCTATCTGTGCAATAATGTCTCTAAAATGTTAGTAAAGAAAGAGAAATTAACAATATATAGAAAAATATTAATTGTATGCAAACTTATCCTTAAAAAAGAAGAAGAGGCTATGCTTGCAATTGAATTACTAGAAAATGATATCTTAGAGGAAGATAATTTTTTAAGTAAAATAAGATTTTTCTTAAATTCACAACAAAACCAAACTAAAAAAATTGAAAGCATAGATAGTAAATTAAATTTAGAAAGTGACCAGAGTCAGTTAATAAAAATGTTAAATTTTTACAATTATACATCTGCGAAAGAAGCATTTAAAGATATGCCGCGTATATTTCATAAAACAATTTATGACTTAAATTTATTTTCAAGAGAAATACAATTAGAAAGTCTTGAGTATTTAGTGAATCAAGGTTCTTATCCTCCATCAAAGTTAATTGATGGTTATAATTCTATTATAACAGAAGATCAATTAATGAACTTTATCAATAACGAAAAGGTAAATACTGAGGAAAATTCGGTTTTATTGAGAGCAAGTTTGTTTAAGCTTATTAATGCTTCTGTATCAAAAACAGATAGAGCAAAGAATTTAATAATGCTATGGGATTTAGCTATGCAAAAAAATATTATGAAAGCCATTTCTTTAGCCACCAAAAGTTCAACACTATCTCTTTTTCCAGATCCCAAATTAAATTGGTTTAATTTATCAGCCTTCAAAGCACTTCTTTTATCAGATGAAATAGAGGCAGCAAAAAAATGGATTTTTTATGGTACTTCTGAAGTGAAAGAAAGGGCTAGTATTGATATAAATTTTTGTAAGTCTTTAATAATGTTGTACTTGTATGATAACTCAGCAAAGCACTCTTTAAATGAGACCATTGATATTAAATATCTTTTAAAAACTTTAAATAATGATCTGAATGTGAATGAGGAAGATCTGCTTAAATTAACGCTAACAGTAAATGCTTTAGAGGGTGAAATACCAGAAGAGATATGGGAAGTTTTTTTGGAAAAACAGCAGGTAGACTCAGTCGAATTGGATTACTTAAGACAAAATGTAAGTAGCTATTTTTTATTAGATAACGCAATTAAAAAAAACAATATGGCCGAGGCTACATTGATATCTTTTACATTATTACAGTCAGAGAAAAGAACACACAAAGATCTTTATAGTTTTTATAAAGGTCTCAATGGTTTGTATAGTATTGGTTTAAAAAAATATGCAAGAGATTATGCTATTGAAAAAAACTATAATTTTTTAGCAAGATGAATGCACAATTAAAAAACAAAAAAATAAATTTAATTGAACTGTTTATTGATAAAATTATTACAGAAAAAAATTTAAGTAATTCTACTGTAAATACTTATAATACTGATATAAAGCTTTTTTATAGTTTTTTAGAGAAAAATAAAGCAGATATTTTTATATGTAAGGAAATAACATTAAATAGATGGGTGGAGTTTTTAGTTGTAAATAATATGAAAACTTCTACTAGATTGAGAAAAATCAGTGTTATAAGACAGTTTTTTAGCTTTCTTTTTAAAGAAAAATTTATTAAGTCGAATCCAGCCTTAAATTTGGTATTGCCTAAAAAGGAAAAAACAATACCCAAATTTCTTGATGAAAATGATATTTCAAAACTTTTAAATTGGATGAGAAATAACTCTAATACTTTTAAGGATTTGCAAACCTTAATTCTCACTGAAGTTTTATATGCTACTGGCCTGAGAGTATCTGAATTAGTAAAACTAAAAATATCAGCATTATCAGATGATTTAACGAGTGTTCATATTACTGGTAAAGGTAATAAAGACAGAGTACTACCAATAGGAGAGTATGCTCAAACTTTATTAAAAGAATATTTGTATTTAATTAAGGATTTAAAAAAAAGTAAGAGTGCAAAGAGTGTAAGCTGGCTTTTTCCCGGCAGAAAGTCTCATATTACTAGGCAAGCTTTTTTTATGTCATTAAGGTCGGCTGCCGAAAAAGCTTGCATTAATACTAATAAGGTCTCTCCACATATTTTAAGACACGCCTTTGCATCACATATGTTAAAAAATGGAGCAGATTTAAAAGTAATTCAACATTTACTAGGCCATGAAGATATTTCTACCGTTGAGATATATACTCATGTAGACATTGACGAAACTAAAAAAGCTTTAAAAAAGCATCCTTTAGCCAAATTAGACATTTAAAAATTATAGTATGGTCAATAAAAGTAAAAAATTCTCACTAAGATTAAATAGGTCAGAACTTTCTGTGCCTGGATCTAGACCAGAGTTTTTTGAGAAAGCAGCTGCTAGTGATAGTGATATTATTTTTTTTGATTTGGAGGACTCAGTAGCTATTGAGAAAAAAATACAGGCAAGAAAAAATGTAATACAAGCTATTCAAGATATAGATTGGGGTAAAAAAAGCCTATCAGTAAGAGTGAACTCTATTAACTCAGGTTATTTTGAGAGTGACTTAAAAAGTTTGATGGAAACTAATATCAGTAGATTAGACCTTTTAATGTTGCCAAAAGTCGAGTCTGAAAAAGACGTATTAAAACTAGAGAAAATTGTAAAAAGCTATGAGAAAAAATATAAAAGAAGTAATAAAATTGGTTTTGAACTAATTATAGAAACCGCGAGAGGATTAATTAATGTAAATAAAATTGCTAAGGCAAGTGAAAAAATTGAAAGTTTACATTTTGGCGCAGCTGATTTTGCTGCTTCTATAGGAGCCAAAACTTTAAACATTGGTGGAGTAAATGAATTCTTTGGAACACTAAGTTCTAGAAAAAATAAAAAAAGAGCTTTCTTTTTAAATGACATTTGGCAGGTAGCTTTATTTAATATTAAACTGGCAGCAAGTGCTAATAACCTAAGAGCAATAGATTGTCCATATGGTGATTTCAATGATTATGAAGGATTTGAGTCTATTTCAAGAAGCTCATATACATTAGGATTTGATGGAAAAATGGTAATTCATCCTAATCAAATTAAATTAGCTAATAAAATTTTTTCTCCAACTAAGAAAGAATATCTTCAAGCAAAAGAAATGTTAAAAGTAATTGAGGAATCTTCTTCGAAAGGCAAAGGAGCTGTTGCATTTAAAGGCAAATTATTAGATAATGTAACTATAAAGCAAGCAAATAATGTAGTACATTTATACCAACAAATTATTAAAAAATAATTATGATAAAATTTTTTTTGGATTTTGAAAGCGAAATAGCTCAAATAGAAGGTAGAATTAACGAGCTAAGACACACGAGTAGTGGAAAAAGTGTATCTATATTAAAAGAAATCACAGAACTAGAGTTTAAAGCTAATAAAATGCTTGAAGAAAAGTACTCAACTTTGACGCCATGGCAGAGAGTACAAGTAGCAAGACATCCAGACAGACCTCATTCGACTGATTACATAGATAATTTATTTTCAGATTTCATATCCTTAAGCGGTGACAGGAAATATGGAGAAGATAACGCTATAATAGGTGGACTAGCCTCTTTCGATAGTATTCCTGTTATGATTATAGCTCAGGAAAAAGGCTCTGATACTCAAAGCAGGTTAAAAAGAAACTTTGGCATGGCTAAGCCTGAGGGATATAGAAAAAGTATTAGACTAATGAAATTAGCTGACAGGTTTAATTTACCTATAGTTACTTTTATAGATACTGCAGGAGCTTATCCAGGAATAGGCGCTGAGAAAAGGGGGCAATCTGAGGCAATTGCATCATCCATAAAAACTTGTCTAAATGTAAGAGTTCCTCTTATTAGCGTAATAATTGGAGAAGGAGGGTCAGGTGGAGCTGTGGCATTGGCGAGCGCTGATAAAATTCTAATGTTGGAAAACGCAATTTATTCTGTTATATCTCCTGAGGGATGCGCATCTATTTTATGGAAAGTTGAAGGATATGATGAGAAGGCTGCAAATAGCCTTAAAATTACTTCAGAAGATCTAAAAAAACTTCATGTTATTGATCAAATCATCAAAGAACCATTAGGAGGAGCTCATAGAAATCCTAACGAAGTTTTTACCAATCTTAAAAAAGAACTTAGTAAATCAATTATTCTTTTAAAAAAGAAATCAAAGAATTCACTGGCCAAAGAACGTAAGCTTAAGTACCTAAAATTTGGCTCTAATTTTAGTTTGTAATTTCTTGTCACTATTAAAAAAAGTCAAGAACTTAAATAATTTCTTCGACAAAAATCAGTTTGTAAATCTAATTTGTCGTGATGATAAAATAGGATTAGTTCATAAAAAAATTGCAAAAATTATTCTAAAAAGCAAGCTTCCGTTCCTATTTAAAAGTAATAATCTAATTTTTAAAGAAAATAAAAAAAAGAAGCTTAATCTAACCTTAGAAAATATATGTGACTTGTTAATAAAAAAAAAATTTATCAAAATGGCTACTGGAGAAAAATTTCCATGTGTATTATCTTTAGGTAGAAAAGAGTACTTTGTATTAGATAGAGCATTAGTAGAGTACTTAGGTATCAGAGGATATGGAGTCCATATGATTGCCTTTGTAAAAAAAAAAAAAAAGATTAAGATCTGGATTCCATTAAGAGCCAAAAATAAAAGAGTTGAGCCAAACAAATTAGATAATACCGTTGCTGGTGGAATAGCAGCAGGTGAAAGTGTATATGAGGCATTAAAGAGAGAAAGTGCTGAAGAAGCTTCATTAGATAAAAATATTTTAAAAAATGCTTTTCAATCAGGATCAATAAATTATTGTTGGAGAAATAAAGATTTTTCAATAAGAAGAGATACGTTATTTATTTATGATCTAGAGCTTTCCGAAAATATAATTCCTAAAAATACTGATGGTGAACTAGATAATTTTAAATTATATGATTCAGAAAAAGTTATAAGTAAAATTCAAAATACTAATGATTTTAAGAAAAACTGTGCTTTAGTATTAGCTAGTTTTTTTATACGCAGAGGAATGATAAACAGCAAAAATGAAAAAAATTATGAAGAGGTTTGCAGACATTTATAAATTAATAGATTTTTGAATTTCTTCTATAAACTTCAATGTGTTAGCATCTTCAATAGTAGCAGGAATATGATATTTTTCTTCGTTTAAAATCTTAGAAATTGTTGCTCTAAGAATCTTACCAGATCTAGTTTTAGGAAGGTTTTCGACAACATATGCAAGTTTAAATGATATAACTGCTCCCAATTTTTCTCTAACCAAAGTTATAACTTCTTTAATTATTAAAGATTTAGATTTTTTAAAATTTTGATTTAACACTAATAACCCTAAAGGTACTTCTCCTTTTATTTGATCCTTTAATCCCACTACTGCGCATTCAGCAATTTCTTCATGTGAGGTAAGCAGTTCTTCTATGGATCCCGTTGATATTCTGTGTCCGGCGCAGTTAATAATATCATCAGTTCTTGACATAACAGATATGTATCCATTCTCATCAATTATTCCAGCATCAGATGTATTGTAATATCCTTCATATTTTTCTAAATAGGCTTTAGAAAATCTTTTAGAGTCATTCCAAATTCTAGAGCTACAGCCAGGAGGCATAGGAAGTTTAATAACTAAATTCCCCATTTTTCCTATTTCAACCTTTTTCCCTTCATCATCTAATACTTCAATTTGATATCCAGGAGCTGCTTTTCCAGTAGAACCGTATTTTATATCAAAAATACCAAATTCTGGAAAGTTTCCTGCAATAGACCAGCCAGTTTCAGTTTGCCACCAATGATCTATTACTGGGACCTTAAGATTATCTATTGACCATTTTATGGTTTCTGGATCTGCTCTTTCACCAGCTAGAAATAAATATTTAAAATTAGTTAAGTTATACTTTTTAATATAGTCACCGTCAGGATCAATTTTTTTTATAGCCCGAATAGCTGTAGGAGCTGTAAACATTGTAGATACATTATATTCTGAAATTACCCTCCAAAATTGCCCAGCATCAGGGGTCCCAACTGGTTTACCTTCATACAGTATGGTGGTACAACCAAAAAGCAAAGGAGCATACACTATATAAGAATGTCCTACTACCCACCCTACATCTGAGGCAGCCCAAAAAACATCGCTTTTTTTTATATCGTAGGTCATTTTCATACTATTATAAAGAGCAACTGCATGTCCTCCATTGGTTCTGACAATACCTTTGGGTATCCCAGTTGTTCCCGAGGTATATAGAATGTATAATGGATCTTCTGACTTTAAAGAAACGCACTCATTCACTGTATTTTTTGCATTGGACATAAGTTTCATCCAATCTAAGTCACCAGGCTGATCTAATGGTACTTTAAGTTGGTCTCGCTGATAAACAATTTGATTTTTAGGAGTATAAGGACTCAAATAAATTGCTTTATCTAATATTTTTTTATAATTAATTATTTTGTTTGGCTCTAGCCCACAACTTGCCGACAAAATAACCATAGGTTTCGAATCAGAAATTCTGTTAGCTAATTCTTGTGCAGCAAAGCCTCCAAAAACGACAGAATGAACTGCTCCTATTCTAGCACAAGCTAACATTGCAATTACA
>MDTC01132320.1_pt1 | contig 12459 bp, 15 predicted proteins | sample 811181 | NCBI WGS metagenome assembly MDTC01 (sample SAMN05326644, study PRJNA326480) | marine metagenome | isolation source: seawater | place: Pacific Ocean: North | collected 2011
CATCCGCGAGCTCGGCCCCAACCGGCTGGTGACGCCGGCACCGGCGCCAGAACCATCAAAATCCTTGGAGGCAACGCCATGATCGTGGCGCAGCAGAAACCGCTCGAACAGATCCGCAAGATGCTGGCCGAGCACAAAAAGGTCCTGGCCGTAGGCTGCGGCACCTGCGTCACGGTGTGCTTTTCCGGCGGCGCCAAGGAAGTCGGAATCCTCTCGTCCGCACTGCGTATGTCATCGGGGCTCGACGGCGAGGCGCTGGAAGTCGACGAAGCCATGGTGCAGCGCCAGTGCGAGGCCGAGTACCTGGAGCCGCTGGCCGACAAATTCGCCGAATACGACGCCGTGCTCTCCTTGGGCTGCGGCGTCGGCGTGCAGTCGATCGCCCAGCACCTGCCACAAACGCGGATCTATCCGGCTCTCAACACCACCTTCATGGGCATGCCCACCGAGCAGGGCGTCTGGGAAGAACGCTGTCAGGGCTGCGGCAACTGCGTGCTGCACATCACCGGCGGCATCTGTCCGGTGTCGCGCTGCTCGAAGCAGCTTTTCAACGGCCCCTGTGGCGGCAGCCAAGCCGGGCATTGCGAGATCGACGAGGCCACGCCCTGCGCCTGGCAGATGGTCTGGGAACGCATGGGCGCGCTGGGCCTGATCGACGAGTTGATGGAAGTGCAGCCGCCCAAGGATTGGTCGACCAGCCGCGACGGCGGACCCCGCCGCATCGTACGCGAAGATCTCAGACTGCCCTCGGAGGACGAGGATTACGGCGAGGACACAGGGGACAACGCTGCGGAGGATGTGGCATGAGCAACGCCGCCGAAGTTCAAGACCCCGCCTCCGGCTTCAAGTCCGGATCGCGCCTCGAGCGCGTGCTGGCCGGTGGCCATTTCGCCGTGACCGGCGAGATCGGCCCGCCCAAGGGGTGGGATCCAGAGGTCATCCGCAAAAAGTCCGAGCTGCTGCTGGGCTACGTCGATGGCGCCAACATCACCGACAACCAGACCGCCATCGTGCGCATGTCTTCCATCGCCGCCGGCATCATCGCCAAGCAACAAGGCCTGGAGCCGATCATTCAGATGACCTGTCGCGACCGCAACCGCCTGGCCATGCAGAGCGACCTGCTGGGCGCCGCGGCGCACGGCATCAACACCATCCTTTGCCTCTCGGGCGACCACCAGTCGTTCGGCAACCATCCCGGGGCCAAAAACGTCCACGACATCGATTCGCTGCAACTCGTGCAGATGGTCAAGGGGCTGCGTGAGGGCCGCTTCCAGTGCGGCGAGGAAATCAAGGGTGGCGGCCCCGGCTACTTCGTCGGCGCGGCGGCCAATCCCTTCGCCGAGCCCTACGACTGGCGGCCCTACCGCCTGGCCAAGAAGGCCACCGCCGGGGCCGACTTCATCCAGACGCAGTTGATCTACGACATGGACCATTTTCGCGCCTATATGAAAAAGGTCGTCGATCTCGGCGTCCACGAACGGACCAAGATCTTGGCCGGCGTGGGGCCGCTCAAATCCACCGGCATGGCCAAGTACATGCGCGACCGTGTGCCGGGCATGATGGTGCCCGAGGCCTGCGTCCAGCGCATGGCCGGTGCCGTGGCCGAGGTCGACCCTGACGACAAGCCGGCCCGGGCCGAGGCCTGGCGGGCCGAGGGTATCAAGCTCTGTATCGAGCAGATCCAGGAGATCCGCGAGATCGAGGGCGTGGCCGGCGTCCACATCATGGCCATCGAATGGGAGGCCGCGATCAAGCCGCTGGTCGAGGGCGCCGGGCTCTACCCGCGGCCCGAGGTGGGGGACGATTGAAGGTGGACGCCAGAGTCGAATCCGTGCCCGCGGCAGCGCTTTCCCAGACCGTTCTCGAAGCCATCGGCGAGAACGTCTTTCGCTGCTACCAGTGCGTCAAATGCTCGTCCGGCTGCCCCTTGGCGGCGCACTTCGACCTGACCCCGAACCAGGTCATGCGTTCGCTGCAACTGGGATTGCCGGACGTGCTGGAAAGCCGCGCCATCTGGCTTTGTGCCTCGTGCCACACCTGCGCCACGCGGTGTCCGCAGGAGATCGACGTCACCGCCGTGATGGATACGCTGCGCCAGGAGGCAAAAAAGCGCGGCATCGCCCCGGCGATCCCCGAGATCGCCCACTTCAACGACATCTTCCTGGCCAACATCAAGCTCTTCGGCCGGGTCTTCGAGGTCGGCCTGATGGGGCTTTTGAACCTGCGCCTGGGCCAGCCGTTCCGGCACCTGGACCTGGCCTGGCAGATGCTCAAGCGCCGCCGCCTGGGGTTTTTGCCCAAATTCGTGCGCCCGGCCAGGAAGGCCAAACCCGCCACCGGCAAACAAGCCGTCGCCTACTTCCCGGGCTGCGCCCTGGAGGGCTCGTCGGCGGAATACGACCGCACGGCGAGGCGCGTGGCAAAGCAGCTCGGGATCGACCTGGTCGAGCCGCCAGGCTGGACCTGTTGTGGCTCCAGCCCGGCCCACGCCAGCGACCACACCCTGGCCACGGTGCTGCCCATGCGTACCATCGCCACGGTCGAAAAGATGGGCGTCGACACCATTACCTCGCCCTGCTCGTCTTGCTTTGCCAGGCTCAAGACGGCCGAGCACGAGGTGACCAGCGACCAGCGCGCGGCGGCCGCAGCCGAAGCCGAGACCGGCTACACCTACCAGGGCGGCGTCAGCGTCGAGCACCTGATCGACACGCTTTACCGAAAGGCCGGACTCGACGCCATCGCGGCCCAGGTGTCCAAGCCGCTCGAGGGCCTGAAAGTGGCCTGTTACTATGGCTGCCTGATCACCCGGCCGGCCAAGCTGACCGGCGCTGCGCACTACGAATACCCGCAGCAAATGGACGAGCTAATGCGGGCCTTGGGGGCCGAGCCCGTGGACTGGTCGTTCAAGACCGAATGCTGCGGCAATTCGCTGAGTCTGACCCAGACCGAGGTGGCCACGGAGCTCTCGGGGCGTGTGGTGCGCAATGCCCAGGACTGCGGCGCCGAGGCCGTCGTCACCATGTGCCCCATGTGCCACCTGAATTTGGATGCCCGCCAGCCCGAGATGAGGCTCGAAGCGCCGGTTCCCATCCTGCATGCCACGCAGTTGATGCTGCTGGCCTTCGGCAGCGACGAGGGGACGGCCGAGCTTTCGAAGAACATCACCGACCCGCGGCCGCTGCTAGATGCCAAAGGGGTGTTAGGATAGCGACTTGCGTCACGGCGGCATGAGGCGGGACGAATGAAAATCAACATGGGCTGCAGCACGCGCAAGCTCGAGGGCTATGTCAACCTCGACGGCGAGGACACCTTCGCGCCCGACGTGGTGCACGACCTGGAAAGCTTTCCCTGGCCCTTCGACGACAACGCCGCCGAGGAAGTGGTGTTCAACCACGTGCTGGAACACCTAGGCGAGACCTCGAAGGTCTTCCTCGGTATCATGTCCGAGCTCTACCGAATTTGCGCGCCCAGCGCCCAGGTGGTGATCAAGGTGCCGCACCCGCGCCACGACGACTTCATCAACGACCCCACGCATGTGCGGCCGGTGACGCCGGAGATGCTGGCGCTTTTCGATCTCGAGCTGAACCGCGAGTGGCAGCAAAAGGGCGGCGCCAATTCCAAGCTGGCCATGGCGCTGGGCGTCGACTTCTCGATCGAACAGGTGGCCATCGTGCCCGAGAAGGTCTACCAGGAGAAACTCGACGCCGGCGAGCTCACCCTGCAACAGATCGCCAACATCGCCCGCAAGGACCTCAACGTCATCCGCGAGACCATCATCCTGCTCAGGGCGCGAAAGTAGGGGCTGGGGGCGGCGCTGCTTTAGGCCCGGCGCCTCTGGGCCTCGGTGACCGCGTCGTTCTCCAGGCCGGCGATCATGTCGCTGACCAGGCCGGCCAGGGTGCGGGCCAGGTATTCGGCTTCGAACTGGCGCAGGTTCCAGCCCCGGAGCGGCAGGAAGGCATCGAGAAAGACGACGACGTTGGCCACCAGGACGACGCGGTCGTCGTCGGCCGAGAGCTCAAAGAAATGGTCGATCTTCAGCCCCCCGGGCCGGCGCACCGGGGACGAGCAAAAGAATGCCAAAAAAGCTGAGGGCCAGGATGCGCACGGTGGGTCGGGTTTCCTTGAATGGGCCGGAAACCCAGGGTACGTCCGATCGACCTCGGCTGTCGATCTATCGAATTGCTGGCCGCATGCGGGCGATTGGCGTAGGGTGTTGGTTCATGAACAGCGTGCGAGCTTCCCTCTTTGCCGCCGTGCAACGGCGGTTTTTCTTTGGCTGGGCGGTTCTGGCCGTCGCCGCCGTCAGCTTTTTCGCCAGCGGTCCCGGCCAGTCCCACACCTTCAGCGTCTTCATCGAACCCCTGAGCCGGGACCTGGGCATGGCCCAGACCTCGATCGCCTCGGCTTATGCCATCGCCACCCTGGTGGCGGCCTTGGGCCTGCCGCGCATGGGCGGGCTGGTGGATCGTTATGGCGTCTGGCGGGTGATGCTGGTGGTGTCCGTGCTGCTGGGTTTGGCCTGTGTCGCTTTCGGCACCGTCAGCGGTGGCATCACCCTGGCGCTGGGTTTTGCCGCGCTGCGCTTTCTCGGCCAAGGCTCGCTGATGCTGTTTTGCGCCAACCTGGTGGCTCAGTGGTTCCACCGGAAGCGCGGCTTCGCCATGAGCATCATGGCGCTCGGCTTCTCGGCCTCGATGGCGCTGCATCCGCCGTTGGTGCAGTGGCTGGTCGACAGCGTCGGTTGGCGCCAGGCCTGGCTCTGGCTCGGCATCATGACCTGGGCCATTCTGCTGCCGCTGGTCCTGCTGCTGGTCCACAACAAGCCCGAGGACTGCGGCCTGTTGCCCGATGGCGATGCGCCCGAGACGGCGGCGGGGGAGGAATCGGCCGCCGCCGTGGCCGGCTTGACGCTCAAGCAGGCCATACGCACAGGGGCCTTCTGGATCATTTCAGTCAGCCTGTTCACCCCGGCGGCGCTGGTCACGGCGCTGTTTTTCTTCCAGGTCTCGATCTTTCAGTCCCAGGGGCTGAGCCAGCAGATGGCGGCCCAGATCTTCACCGTCTCGGGGGTCATGATGGTGCTGGCGATACCCGTCTTCGGCCGCATCCTCGACCGCTTTCCCACGCAATACGTGTTTGCCGGGGCGCTGGTGTTGCTGTCGCTGACGATGCTCACCGCCTCGCTGGTCGATAACATCGTCACGGCGCTGATCTACGGGGCGCTATTTGGCGCCAACAACGCCACCAACATCACCTTCTTCAGCTACATTTGGGCGCGCTATTTCGGCCGCAAGCACCTGGGCTCGGTGCAGGGCGCCGGCCAGATGATCGGCGTCGTCGGCGCCTCGGTGGGGCCGCTGCCCTTCGGCCTGGCCTTCGACCTCAGCGGCAGCTACATCGCCACCTTGCAGATCCTGGCCCTGGTGCCGCTGGGCTGCTCCGTACTGGCGTTATTTCTGCGTACGCCGTCGTGGGATGTCGAGGATTAGCCCTCAGAGCATCCTCTCCAACGCCACACCGCGCACGTCCATCTCGAATTCCAGCAACTCCACCGGCGGCCGGGTGTAGTGCCAGGTCAGGCCCCTGGCGGCGGCGCCGCGGGCCACGATCTGGTCGGCCAGGAAGGGGTGGAGATCGTGGATGGTATAGGCTTGGACGGCGCTGGCATTGCCCCAACTCACGCCCAACGCCGCCATGCGCGCCTCCATCGCGTCCAGTACGAAGCAGGCCTTTTCACGCAAGGCATCGGCTGAGGTCTCGCCCTCACGCACGATGCGGTTCTCGTAGCTTCCCGTGCCCTCGGCGGCCTCGGCCGAGCCGGCGACCACGAAGTTGGGGCCGGCGGCGCTGCCCGGAACGGTGTAGCTGAAGGCCACGAAGCTGGGCTCCGGCGGCGGCTCGATCTCGGGGCAGACGTTGGAGCGCGCCACCGGGTTTTCCTCGTCGTGGAAAATGCCCCAGCGTTCCAGGGTGCCGACGTAGACCCGGTTGAAGGCGACGAACCCCTCGGCCGTGAAAGGGGCGGGCGAGCGCAGCTCGCAGGCACAGAAGGCGGTCAGCGGCCGGCCCTGCGCCTTGAGGTGCGCCTCGATGGCCGCGAAACCCTCGACGATCGGCAGGGGTCGGGCGAAGCTAGCGCGCTCGACTACGAACCCCGCTTCCGCCGCCACCCCGCCCGAATACTGGAAGGGGCCGCGGACGTAGCGATAGCCGCCGGGTTCGAAGAGTGCCGTTTGCGCCATCTTTAGGCCACTTCGAACAACCCGGCCGCCCCCATGCCGCCGCCGATGCACATGGTCGAGACGACGTACTTGGCGCCGCGCCGTTTGCCCTCGATCAGGCTGTGCGGCACCATGCGGGCGCCGGACATGCCGTAGGGGTGGCCGATCGAGATGGCGCCGCCGTTGACGTTGAGGATGTCGTTGGAGATGCCCAGGCGGTCGCGGCAGTAGATGACCTGCACGGCGAAGGCCTCGTTCAATTCCCAAAGATCGATGTCGTCGACCTTGAGGCCGTGGCTCTGCAGCAGCTTGGGCACGGCGAAGACCGGGCCGATGCCCATCTCGTCGGGCTGGCAGCCGGCCACGGCCAGGCCGCGGTAGTAGCCCAGGGGCTCCAATCCGCGTTGCTCGGCCAGCTTGGCGTCCATCACCACCGAGGCGGCGGCGGCGTCGGAAAGCTGGCTGGCGTTGCCGGCCGTGATGTTGCCGCCCTCGAACACGGGCTTCAGGTTCTGCAAACCCTCGAGCGTGGTATCGGGCCGGTTGCCCTCGTCCTTGGCCAGCGTCACCTCCTCGTAGGCCACCTCGCCCGAGGCCTTGTCGACCAGCATCTTGGTCGCCGTCATGGCCACCACCTCGTCGTCGAAGTGGCCCGCCTCTTGCCCGGCGGCGGTGCGCTGCTGGCTTTGCAAGCCGTATTCGTCCATCCGCTCGCGGCTGATACCGTAGCGTTCGGCCACCACCTCGGCGGTCTGCAGCATGGGCATGTAGATGTCTTTGGCGCGTGCAAGGACGCTCTCGTTGGCCGCCCGGTGGCTGTTGGCGTGTTCGTTCTGCACCAGGCTGATGCTGTCGAGGCCGCCGCCGACGCAGATCGGCATGTCGTCGTGCAGCACCTGCTTGGCCGCCGTGGCGATGGCCATCATGCCCGACGAGCATTGGCGGTCGATGGTCATGCCGCTGACCTCGACGGGCAGGCCGGCGGCCAGCAGGGCCTGACGCGCCGTGTTGAGGCCGGTGGTGCCCTGTTGCATGGCGCAACCCAGCACCACGTCGTCGATCTCGCCGGGTTCGACGCCGGCGCGTTCGACGGCGTGCTTGATGGCGTGGCCGGCCAGGGCCGGGCCCTCGGTGTTGTTGAAGGCGCCGCGATAGGCCCGGCCGATGGGGGTGCGCGCCGTCGACACGATGACTGCTTCTTTCATTTCAAGTTCTCCGTTGCTTGCTGTACCGCCGGCTAGGAAACGTCGAGGCCCAGGGCCTCGGCCGCCGCGGTGACGAATTTTTCGGTTTGGTCGAAGGCGCCGCCAAGCTCGCGCTGGGCCGATGGCTCGCTGACCTCGGCCCAGCGGCTGGCCACGGCCTCGGCGCTGATCTCGTCGGGTCCCAGCACGATGCCGCCGGTCTCGTAGATGCGCACCAGCGAAAAGGTGCCGCCGCCGGCGGCCAGGATCTCCTTGGCGGGCGCCTCCTCGCTGACCAGCACCAATAGCCCGGGGGTAATCGATTCGGGTGTCAGCAGCTCATAGATCTTGGGCGGCACCAGGCCTTCGGTCATGCGCGTGCCGGCACTGGGCGACAGCGTGTTGACACGGATGTCGTACTTGGCCCCCTCGTGATGCAGCACGTTCATCAGGCCGACCACGGCCATCTTGGCGGCGCCGTAGTTGGCCTGGCCGAAATTGCCGTAAAGCCCCGCCGAAGACGTGGTGACGACGATCCGGCCATAGCTCTGCTCGCGCATGATGGGCCATACCGCCTGGCTGCAGTGCACGCTGCCCATCAAGTGGACGTCGAGCACGGTGCGGTAGTCCTCCATGGTCATCTTGGCAAACGACTTGTCGCGCAGGATGCCGGCGTTGTTGACCAGGATGTCGATGCGCCCCCAGCGCTCCATGGCCTGGGCCACCATGGCCTCGACCTGGTCGGGCTTGGCCACGTTGGCGCCGTTGGCCAGCGCCTCGCCACCCTGGGCCTCGATTTCCGCCACCACGGCCTGGGCCGCTTCGCTAGAGCCGCCGGTGCCGTCGGTGGCGGCGCCCAGGTCGTTGACCACCACCTTGGCCCCGCGTTCGGCCAGCGCCAGCGCGTGGCTCCGCCCCAGCCCCTGGCCGGCGCCAGTGACGATGGCGACGCGATCATCGAAACGAATGGTCATGATTTTTCCTTTCCCGGGCTGGCCCTATTGGGTGATGAACATGGCCAGCGATTCGGCCACCAGGGCCGGCTTTTCCTCACCCTTGATCTCGATGGTGACGTCGGTGGTGACGAGCAACTGGCCCGGCTGCTTTTCCTCGGCGCCGAGCATCTTGACCCGGGCCCGCACCTCGCTTCCCACCTTGACAGGATTCAGGAACCGCACCTTGTTGAGGCCGTAATTGATGCCCATGACGACGTTTTCGGGCTCCACCCGCACCTGGCTGGCCAGATGCGGGATCAGCGACAACGTCAGGAATCCGTGGGCGATGGTGGTGCCGAAGGGCGTTTCCTTGGCGCGTTCCTCGTCGACGTGGATGTACTGGTGGTCCAGCGTGGCGTCGGCGAACTCGTTGATGCGGGCCTGGTCGACGGTAACCCAGTCCGAAGTGCCGAGATCCTTGCCGATGTACGAGGCGAGCTCTTCCTTGGCGACCGTGGTCATATGCTGTCCTCCGTGCTCTGCATGCAAGAGGCAGGCCCGATGGCCTGCCCCCCAGCAAAAAGCTTAGCAGAGAATCAGCGCGGCGACGGGAAGAAATCCACCGGCACCATGAGCTTGTTTTCCTGGCTTTCCAGAGCTCCCAGCTTGGCGCTGGCCTGGGTGTAGGCGATCCAGTCGGCGTCGGCCCAAAGATCGGCGCGCTTGGCCTCGCGGTCGGCGGCGCTTTCGTAGACCCAGATGTGGACGTATTCGTTGGGGTTGCCGGTCTCGGTGGTCATGTAGGCCAGCGGCTGGCCCAGGTTGCGGCTTTGCGGTCCGGCGCCCTTTTCGGCATAGAGCGCGAGGTGGGCCTTGATGGTTCCCGGCTTGCAGCGGTAGGTGCGGACGTCGAGCAGCATTTTTTTCTCCCTGACTTTTCCCGTGACGTGGTGCCCAGGCTATAGTGGGTCCATGACATACCAGAACATTCTCTTCGAACGCCAGGATCGGGTGGCCAAGCTGACTTTGAACCGGCCCGACAGCCTGAATCCGCTGAGTTGGTACACCATCAAGGAACTGGCCGCCGCCTTCGCCGAGATCGATGCCGATCCCGAGATCGTCATCGTCGTGCTGACCGGCGCCGGCAAGGCCTTTTCGGCCGGCGGCGACCTCAAGGGCTATCTCGGGCTTTACAAGCAGCCGACCGAGTTCCGCAAGTATCTCCGCGATTTCTTCGCGCTCTGTGGCCAGTTCGAGCAGAGCGACAAGATCCTCATCGCCGCCGTCAACGGCGCCTGCGTCGCGGGTGGGCTCGAGCTCTTGCTCTGCTGCGACCTGGCGGTGGCGGCCGACGAGGCGCGCATCGGCGATGGCCACCTCAATTTCGGACAACTCCCCGGGGCCGGCGGCTCGCAGCGCCTGCCCCGCGCCATCGGCGCCTTCCGGGCCAAGGAGCTGATGTTCTCAGGCCGTTTGCTCTCAGGCCCCGAGGCCGCCGCCATGGGCCTGGTCAACCGCTCGGTGCCCCGGGTACGGCTGATGGCCGAGATCGAGAGCATGATCGAGGAGTACCTGACCAAGAGCCCGGCCGGGCTGGCCGCCACCAAGCACCTGGTCAACGAGGGCCTGCGCGGCAGCCTGGAAGCGGGGCTGCAGCTCGAAATGAGCTTCGTCTACAACTGGGCCACGGCCAGCCACGACGCCACCGAGGGCCTGGTCGCCTTCGACGCAAAACGCAACCCCGACTTCAAGGGCCGTTGAGGCAGCCATGGCCTGGACCTTGCGCGACAAGTACGCCATCGCCGGCATCGGCAACACGGCGTATTCCAAGGAATCGGGGACCACGGTCCTCAATCTGGCGCTCGAGGCCTGCCGCGCGGCGCTGGCCGATGCCGGCCTCGAAGCGGCCCAGGTGGACGGCGTGGTGAGCTTCAATTTCGGCGACTCGGTGCCCTCGATGGCGGTCGCCACCGGGCTCGGCCTGCCGGCGGCGCGCTACGCCGTCGAGTTCTCGGCCGGCGGCAATGCCGCCGCCCTGATCGTCCAGACCGCCGCCGCCGCCATCGCCGCCGGCCTGGCCGAAAACGTGCTTTGTTTCCGGGCCATGAACGGGCGTTCGGGTTTCAGGCTGGGCGGCAGCCGCGACATAAATACCCTCGGCATCACGCAATACACCGCCCCCTTCGGCTGGATCACCTATCCCCAGGCCATGGCCATGTGGTGCCGGCGCCACATGATCAAGTACGGCACCAGCAGCGAGCAATTGGGCCAGGTCGCCGTGACGTGCCGGCAAAACGCCGCCCAGAACGAGCGCGCCATGATGCGAAACCCCATCACGCTGGAGGATCATCAGGCCTCGCGCCTGATCGTCGAGCCCTTCCGGCTCCTCGACATCTGCCTCGAATCGGACGGCGCCTGCGCCGTGCTGGTGACCAGCGCCGAGCGGGCCCGCGATCTCAAACAAAAACCCGTTCGCATCATGGGCGCGGCCTACGGCGGCGGCCCCAACCAGGGTGATGACCTGTTTGACGCCATGCGCTGGCCCGAACACGCCCACAACTACAGCCGCTACATCGCCGAAGACCTTTGGCGAAGCGCCGGTGTCGGCCCCGGCGACGTCGACGTGGCCGAGATCTACGATTGCTTCACCTACAGCGTGCTCATGCAGCTCGAAGGTTTCGGTTTCTGCAAAGACGGCGAGGGCGGCGACTTCGTGGCCGACGGCCATATTGCCAGCGACGGCAGCTTGCCCATCAACACCCACGGCGGGCTCTTGTCCGAGGCCTATATCCACGGCCTCAACCACGTCGTCGAGGCGGTCGAGCAGTTGCGCGGCGAGGCCGGGCCACGCCAGGTCGAGGGCGCCGAGATTGCGCTGACCACGGCCGGCGCCATGACCTGCGGCAGCGCCCTGGTGCTGGGGAACTGAGCATGACGCGGAAGCCACAGAAACCACAGAAACCAACACCCACTCTCGACGCCGATTCGCGCACCTTCTGGGAGGCCTGCGCCCGCCACGAGCTGATCATCCAGCGCTGCGCAGACTGCACTCGCCTGCGCTTTCCGCCGGTCGGGCTTTGCCCCCATTGCGGCAGCGCCTCGGTAGAGCACGTCAGGGCCTCGGGCCGCGGCCGGGTCTATAGCTGGATCGTGGTCACCCATGCCGTGCCCAAGGAGATCTACGCCGGCGAGGTGCCCTATGCCGTGGCCCTGGTCGAACTCGAGGAAGGGGTGCGCCTGCCCACCAACATCGTCGGCTGCGACCCCGCCAAGATCAGCGCCGACATGCCGGTCGAGGTGGTGTTCGAGGAGCGGGGCGACACGACGCTGCCGCTGTTTCGGCCGCTCCGGGCCTAAGACCCTGCCGTGGAGGCCGTCGTGAAGGTCGCGGCCATCGGCGAATGCATGATCGAGATCTCGGGGCCGGCCGGCCGGGCCCGCATCGGCTTTGGCGGCGATACCCTGAATACCGCCGTCTACCTCGCCCGGGCCGGCGTTTCGGTCGATTACCTGACGGCGCTGGGCGATGATCCCTTCAGCGACGAAATGCTGCGCGCCTAGCAGGCCGAGGGCGTCGGCATCGAAGGCATCGTGCGCCGGCCGGGCCGGCTGCCCGGGCTTTATCTCATTCGCACCAATGAGGGCGGCGAGCGCAGTTTCTATTACTGGCGCGACCGGGCCCCGGCCCGCGAACTCTTTGCCGGCGACGGCGCCGCCGTGCTCGAGTCCCTGGCGGCCTACGACTGGGTCTATCTCTCCGGTATCACGCTCTCGGTAATCGGTGCGGCCGGATGCCAGGCGCTGGCGGGACGTCTGGGCGAGCTCAAGGCGGGTGGTCTGCGTCTTGCCTTCGACAGCAACTACCGGCCCCGCGGCTGGCCCGAGGCGGCGGCGGCACGGACTGAGTTCGATCGCCTGCTGCCGCTGGTCGACATCGCGCTGCCGACGCTCGACGACGAACAGGCGCTTTATGGCGACGGCGATGGCGCCGCCTGTGCCGCCCGCCACCGCGCCGCCGGGGTGGCCGAGGTCGTCGTTAAGATGGGCGCGGACGGCTGCCTGGTGGCGGCCGAGGGAGGAACAACGACCATCCCGGTGCCCGAGACCCTGGCGCCC
>MDTC01115805.1_pt1 | contig 12457 bp, 15 predicted proteins | sample 811181 | NCBI WGS metagenome assembly MDTC01 (sample SAMN05326644, study PRJNA326480) | marine metagenome | isolation source: seawater | place: Pacific Ocean: North | collected 2011
AACATCCAGATTTTCATTCTGATTGATGAAAAAGCGACCGATATAGAAACGACGCCCGCAACAAGTGCCTGTAAAATGATCGAGCCGGTGCCTGGGTCAAGATAAGCATAAGCGAAGGTCGGCATCAGTATGAACGGAACAAGGTACAAGGCAACATTTCTCATTTCTAACAACCTTTATTGGGATTGGACACTAGGCTCACGCAGGAAAGCCGCAACACTTTGCCAGTCGTTGCGCTCTCTAAGAATTGATATTGTCTTGGCAATCATTCTGTCATTTTCTGCATCTGACCTGTTGAGAATACTTCTGATCAAACCAGGGATTTCATCTTCACTCTTGAACGTCTGAACCGTTGGCAGTTCGTCTATGGCGTAACCATCATGAGCAAGATCATAATTTCGGATTACAAAACAGCCCCTTCCCGCAACAGTCAGGCACTTTCCCCACAAACCATGCATCGGATGTGGCACCCCGTGCATCTCCAAAGCGCTCTGATCACCATAGATAAAAACACCAATATTCTGGACCTCACGGAGAAAGGTAAAAAACGGTTTTTTCGGCAGAATATCAACATCAATTCCCTGCTCGCGCACCCGATCATAAAACGCCATTCTGTGCGAATGGACTGTGCCTTGGAACCCTACTTTGTGAGCTCTTTCGCCAAAAGATATGCCCTGATCGCAGTATTTTGGCAAAATCCCCATGCGGACAAAATGCACGGGAAGGCCCGACTGGCGCCTAATATAATCAGCCCACCACGGTGACGTGACAAGAAATGCTTCCGGATCAACCTTTTCAAAAATGTCTTCGTAAACCCCTCTACAGGTGGCATTGTCGTGATAGCCTTCCCAAGGGTCCTGATCATAGAAAAACACCTTGCTACGATGGAAAAATTCAGCCGACCTGCCAGGCAGGGAATGCCAATTGCGAAGGCGCGACATGACCAAAACCACCTGCCCATCTTCCACCCGAACAGACCGTTTCAATAATTCCTGTGTTTGCAAAAGCCTTAGGTTGAAATTTTCCTTCAGTGATGCGAATAGCTGATGCGTAAAAGGGTTATCGCTTAACTGCTCAAAACTATCGTATACGAGGGTCAAATTATGATCACGCCGACGCAGGCTCAATGCTCGGAAATATTGAATAAAAGCCAACACTCAAACTTTCCTTATTTTGGCAAACTGAGCATATGCCCTCTCACCGTCAGCAAGTGACTCCACAAGAGTACATCCAATAGAGATGAAGGCACCATTGCCGACGGAAAGGGCATTCGAGACCGTTGCGTTCGGCCCAATCCAGACATCATCGCCAATTGTCACCCCACCGCAAACAATTGCACCTGGTGCTATCTTTACTCGTTTACCGATTTTGCTACCGTGCGAGACAAAACAATTGTGCGCCAGTGTACTGGTCTTTCCAATTACGGTGGCATCATCAAAAATTGCCTTTGCAACTGAAGAGTTCGATTGTATTTCGCAATTATTCCCCAGCTCCACCCCGCCTACATGCGGAAGATTAATCAATTCACCTTTGAATTGGCGAACTTCAAACCCAGGAGATCCTATCGTAACGTTTGATCCAATGATGACATTTTTACCGATTTTGGTCCCTGAAAGTATAACAGAATTGGCCCCAATTTCTGTTCCCGGCCCAACAACGACTCCAATTTCATCAATCCAACAAGAAGGGTGAATAGTGGCTGTCTCATCTATTGCTGTGGTTTGTGTGAAATCATAAAATCCAGATTGATAAAGATGCAAATGTAACCCAATCAGACACTCCATGGGATCACTGGCTAACACCAGTCCGAACTCCTCTGACACATTTTGAACCATTTTTTCGTCTGCAATCACACACGACACCCCTTGCGCGCGTTCCAATTTTTTGAGGTCAAAATTACCAAAAGCACAAATGATAACAGCCCTGTCTTGCAAACCTCTCAAACTAGGAGTTTCAAATTTTCCATCCCTCAAAACTTCGTAGTCATTGAAGTAAGGCAGCTCAGACAATTTCAAGGGACTGTTCTTTTTCATCAGATTTTCTTTAGTTAATTCTCGAAACATAAAGTTTCTTGAAGAATAATCGAATTTGGCAAAAGCGGCCTTTTTTAAAAAAAGAAACCAGATATTCAGTCAGAGGATTTAATCGGCGTTTGACCAATCGGAGATTAACGCATAGCCATCCAAAACAGTAAGGAATAATCTTTTTTCAAAATTTATTTTTTGTTTATTTTGTGAAGTTAATAGGAAAGCATCGGTTGGTAAAATCTTGAATTTATGGACCCCCTGAATTAGCAAATTTTGACCAATTAACTCGATGTAAGCGTTTGGATACGGATCTCTGAGTGATAAGATCAAACGTGCCAATTGCCGGAATTCGACTTTCGCAATCTGATCGATATCAATTGCTCCATCACATGGGTGCCGACGTTTTACGGGTGCAAATGACGGTTCATCTTGCTCATGAAATATCAACTCATCGTTTATAAAGTCTTCAAGGAGGCTCACCGTAATGGACCTGCCAATGCTGGCTATTCGGAGGAGAATCTCATCAATGCTGCCCACAAGCGACAATGCATGCTGTTGATATATTGGTCCAGCGTCGAGTTGTTCATTCATTCTAATTACAGATACAGCAGAGTTCTCGACACCTTCCATAACTTGGTTCTGTATTGGGCTTCCACCCCGAAAATTGGGCAATTTTGATGGGTGCAAACAAATGCAGATGTTTTGTCCGACAACATCTTTTGGAACCATCCAAGACCAACCATAAAATAGGACAAGTTCGGCCTCACAAGAGAGGACAACATTCCTTACGGCGTTTGCGTCAGCAGGGTCGATAAATTTCGTGGGAATCGTGTTCCACAAGTCTTTTATTTTAGGCTTTAATTTTAGAGGCGCAACTACCGCAGAAATTTCGAAATCGCCACGTTTTTGCTGCTGCTGAACCAATTCATCAAGAATGTCAGCCGCCCATTCACGATAGTAAAAAAATGCGACCCTCTTCATGGATGATCACTAATCAAATTCAAGTCCTCATGAACCCATTGCATTGCCTTGTAGAGGTAGGCAACAACCTCCTGGCGTTCATGTTCATACTCATGAGAATAAAGGATCAATTTCTTGTGCTCGTTTATAGTTCTCTTCGCCTTTTCAATAAAGTCAACAGGACTGGTGGCATCATTTGCCAGATTTTCAATACGCATATGAGAACGCCGTAAATTCATTCCATTATAGGAAATGATTCCCTTTTCTAATATTTCTGCTCTCAGATGCGGCGCAAACCGATGTAATCCGACGGGTTTGTCAGTAGTCAATAGTTCGGTTACGCCCCAGTTTTTGAAAAAATCTACCAACTCATAACACTCGGAGTGATAGTGCAAACGTACAGATTGACACATATGGGATCCAGCGATCCTATCCAGTTCAGAATAGATCGATTCAAAGACAGATATATTTTTGTTGATATTCTGGTCATAGGGGGCAGTGTCGAAATCAAGAGCATGTGCTCCAAAAAACAACCAACCGTCTTGGAGTTCTCGCCGTAAACTACGAACTTCTGACAAGCTCCGATGTTGGTCATCAACCCAAGTATTGTTAAATACATAAAGCCCAGTCTTGAGCCCATATCGCTCGAATAGCAACCACAAGTCTCTGAAAAATGGTGAATCTTTTAGAGCAATATTTTTATCCGTAACCTCAATTAGCGAAGCCAAGACGTCGTCTATAGAAAAGTGGAATTTGCATTCTTCCATAACTTAACATGCTCCAACGTTGTGCTTTAATTGGCACACTAGTTATTTGACTCCACCGCACTCTACTTGTTTTATTGCGTCAGGATCGCATCGGTCGTATTTCAAAATCTTCAGTTATAATTTGGGCAGAGCGCGTGGGCATATAGCCAATCTCATTCAATTCTTGATTATTTGAGTAGCTGCCCGTTAACATTTTAGTAGATGGTTGATTGCCCATAGCCCTAAAGGTTCCGCCATCTAGAACACCTACAACCTGAAAAACTTCCTGACATTCACGCATAAAGTCACCCTCACCAAAATGCCGTTTAAGGGCCAGACGTGAAAACACATCTACCATATGGTGCGTACGGTTTACCGCAGGCAGTTTGCTGTGAAAATTTGTCCTGAAAATCCCTGTCGCTCCATCCATAGAGCCAAAATTAATCTTTTCCTGGGTTGCGCCATTGTAATGCGCCACAGCAGAGTCCTTCTTGTGAAACGGAAGCCACCTGTATTTCTTGTCATAGAGAAACCAGAAGCGCCGAGAATATTCCTGACACCGAACAGCACCAGCGTCTGGATTGCAATCGAGCCATTTTTCACAGCTGGACAACTTATAGATATCATACTGTAGACAGTCTGACTCCATGATGTAGATATATTTAAAACTACGTCCAAGGACATTCTGGTGGTTATGCAACACCCAATGAATGGCGCTCCAGTATCCAATGTTCTGTGACGCAATGAGCAAATTGGTTTTTTTCGGCCAGATTTCCATGTGGCCTTTGTGGTTTGAAGCATTGTCAAACATGATGAATTGGTCCATCAGACCGTTTGTCTGCATCTCGCGAAGCACAGTTTGACTTGACTGTATGGCCGCTACTTCGCGCGTTCTCTCGCGGCTACAGGTCACATACAAAAACAAAATATCATTGATCTTTGGCAAAACTAACTACAGCCATTTGCTGCCCTTCATATCGACCAATTCGTAATTCAGTTGCCGCTCGCGATCGGCAATTTTACGGGCTGGATTACCAGCGACCACCGTCCATGCATCAACATCCTTTGTAACAACGCTGCCCGCAGCAACAACACCTCCCTCATTTATGGTCACGCCCGGCATGATCGTGCAGTTTGTTGCCACCCACACACGATCATGCAGCTTAATTCTCCCACAAATGGTTCGAGTAAAATCATCACCGGAGATGGCATGTTGTTGAGAAATGAAAAACCCATAACCTGACAGATTTACGTTATTGCCAATGGCTACACCACCACGTGTCAGAAATACGTTTTCCGGTCCAATGATGCAGTTGTCCCCAATCGTTAGATTTGTCGGATCATTTATCCTGTTTCCAGCCCATATCATCGAATATCTGCCCACTTCAATACCAGCAAAGTGACGGTAAACAAACATTCTCAAAGTGTTGCTGAAGACTACAAACCGGCTCAAACGGACCGCATAATGGCTGCAGCGTCGTTTGATTTTAGCTTTCAGCGTGGTAAGCATACTAGCGATCACTCAAAAAGACATAAAGGCGTTGCAAGCCCTGCGTTTTCCACCTGGCAATGGGGTAAGATTCCAACGGAAGACGAGGCTCGGCAATACATGACCAATCCTAAAGCACCATCTTTTGACCAGAGTTTCCATGTTTTTCACATCACGTAATTTCAACCTCAGGAACGCCACTGCCGCCGACTGCGATAGTTTGTGGGAATGGCGAAACTCCAAGGATGTATCCCAATGGATGAGCAGAACAGAATCAATTCCCTATGAGGATCACTGCAAATGGTTTGCAAATCGGCATGATCTAGGTTTCAGCGTTTTCATTCTTGACTTTCAGCAGCAGCCAATCGGAGTCATAACATTTCGTGAAGGGGCGACTGCAGACATATTAGTGCCAACCATGTATTTGGTTCCGGCTCGACACAATTCGGGCCTTGGCTTGGCTTTGGAATGGTTTATGCTGAAAAGAGCCTTTGCTTTCGAAACATGCGATATTGTCGCTGGCGAGGCTTATCCCGACAATCCTGTCATGAAGCTTCACGCTTATTTTCAGTTTTCAACAGCAACGCTCAATGATCAGCTGCTCAAAGTTTGGATCACTCGTGAAAAATATTACGAAATTAAGGATGAAAAGTTCCAAGAGCTGTTCAAACACTAGTTGCGGCGGCTTTTCTTTAGCCTGTCATTCACCAGCGCCTCAGTTTTAAAGTTGATCTTGATCGGTATTTTAAACGGCTCCAAAACCTCCGCCGCCTGACCTTTTATCTGTGACTCAAGTTCCTCAACATCAGCATTGGGTGACACCTGAACATCCGCACAAACAATCTTGCCCAGCAGAAAATTTACCTCACCAAAGACCCTGGCATCATAAACGCCATCAACATCAATGAGGACACTCTCCACCTCCTGTGGAAACACTTTTTCTCCACCAACATTGATGATGTCGCTAACTCGTCCTTGTACAGTCATAAAACCATCTTCAACCAGCACTTTGTCCCCGGTCATATACCATCCATCATCCAAAAAAGGCGTTGGTGCGTTAAGGTATCCCAGCATTGTGAAGGGCGACTTTATCTCAAGCATACCGCTACGGACGCGATGTTCAACAACACTATCCTTGATTTTGAAAAAAGTGCTGTCCTGCCCCTTCGATTGCGTGGGAAAAACACCCAGCTCAATCAATCCATATGTCTGTTTCAAACGAGCATATGGAAAAGTTGCCATTGTTCGTTTCAAGGTGGCATCAGTCATTGTTTCGGCGCCATAGGAAACCAACTTGATGCTCGTGAGGTCGTATCTTTGCGCACACCCACTCGCAATCAACAGATTCAAAAAGGATGGTGATACAGGTAACAATTCAGCAGCCGTTTCTACGATCGCCTTGCAGACAGTTTCCGGGTCACGGTCCGCCAAGCAAATCAACATGCCGCCATGAAACAGAGTGTGGAAGATGGTGTTCAATCCACCCCAGTGATCAAACAGCAAGAAACCTATTGTTCTCATTGATTTCCCCTTGCCCAAAAACCGCGAAAAGGCACGCGTGCATAGATGGACTGCGGCCTTCGGGTCACCACTCGTTCCTGACGAAAACAAAACCAGCCCTGCATCAGCGGCACCCGCCACCTGTTGGTAAAGCTCCATTTCACCGGTGACGCCAACATCTTCAAACTGGACCATCTCAAGCCTTGGACCACCATACTCAACCTTTGCCCGACAGATTATCTCTGGCTGCACAATCTCTAGCTTTCTTGAGAGCTGTGCCTCAGGCATTGGACCGAGAGGAATACATATCAGCCGGCGTTTTATACAGGCCAGGACCAGTGCCATGGTGTGTGGGTTGATGTCACCCTGCACTGCAACTGGGCAATGTGATGCCAAACTTGCATCTGCCAACGCATTGTCAAAAAAATCCACCATTTCAAGCAAAGACGAATAGGAAACGAAATGTCCCTCATGCCAGAATGAACCCGTCTCAGAAAACCCTGACATGCGCTCAAAAAGCGTATCAATAAGTGACGAATCAGTCACGGCACATCCACGAAGCACTCATCGAAAATCCCACTCCAAACCCAAAGCACAGAATATTCTTTGCTCCGGCATATTTTGGATTTTCCAACGCCTCGGCGAGGGCTATGGGCAATGACGCTGATGTTGTATTTCCATGCATTTCCAGATTGCGAAACATCTTATCATCGGGCAGTCCCATCAAGTCTTGAACTCGATCGAGAGCAACTTTACTGGCCTGATGGCATATGAATAAATCAATATCTGCAACGGATTGTTTCACTTGTGCAAGGAAACTTTTCAGAAAGTCTGGAGCCTGAGACGTAAGAACCATAATCAGCCCTGCTCCATCCATCTTGAGATAGGGACGCTCGCCATTGAAATCCTCACGGGCATTTGATCCTTCGGCGAAAAACAAATCAGCATATTGACTGAGTTGTCGCACTTCCGTTTTTTCGATCTTCGTGCCAACGTCACCCAAATCAACAATCGCTGCTGCACACCCATCACCAAAGAGCAGATTGGTTCCTCTGTCATCAGGAGCAAGCAGTTTTGAATAAGTGTCTGAGCAGATCACGCAAACACGCGTTGCCTGATTGGCCAACAGGATAGACTGAGCAAGATGTAATCCGTAATTGAAGCCTGCACATCCTTGGTTGACATCATAGGTGAGCACATCATGAGTCATACCAAGCCGCTGAAGCAGCAAAAAGGCATTTCCGGGCAGTTGCAAATCCTGCGTCTGCGTTATGAAAACTAAACCATCAATCGTGCTGAGGTCCAATCCCTGTTGGATATGAAGTTGACGCATCGTGGCAATCGCAAGGTCGAGCGCCGTCTCGTCTGGTAACGCCACACCCTTCTGCAAAACACCACTTCTCTCCATCGCCAAGTCGAACCCAGAAAATCTATCCCTGAAGTCAGAGATATTCTGTCTGTTTTCAGGGACAGAAAAATCAATATGAGTTAGCCGCATCGGTTCATTTTCCATCACCTGTCGGAGTGAATTCCGATATGTCACCCAAAAAACTGTCACCATGGCCAGGAAAGAATACTGTGCTGTCCGGGAACAGCGGTAAAGCAGACAGCGTTTGCATCAATTCCACCCTGTCACCACCCACCAGGTCTGTGCGGCCAAAAGTATTGGCCAGAATAGTGTCCCCAGTGAAAACGACATCCTCACAACAGATCAGGCACGACCCCGGTGAATGACCCGGTGTATGCAAAACCTCGAATACAAAGTCACCAAGTTCAAGCAATCCCGGGTTCAGCGGAACAATGATTGATTTGTCTGGCCCACGAAAAGGGAGGTCGCTGGTTATGAAACTCCAAAAAACACTTGCCATCTCAAGAATGTCATAATCCCTTTCATGCAGATACACTGGAATTTGCAGATTTTCATGCAAAGGCCCTACGCCGGCCACATGGTCGCAATGGCCGTGTGTCAACAGAATTGCAATTGGTTGACATTGCCGCTCTTTGATGAAGGCGAGGACATCATCATGTGATCCGCCGGGGTCAATAATAACACACTCATCGGACTCATTGATTGCTACGTAGCCATTTTCAGAAAACGGTGCGTTCTGGAAACGTTTTACTTTCAGCTTCACTTGCTAAATGCTCTGAATGGGGTTGGTAGTGTCAGCTTCACCATTGATATGGGAGACAACAGACGTCATCACCTCTTCAAATGATTTGGTTGTGGATTTCGAAGCCGCGCCCTTTCCGTCATCACGCAAAATATTCGTCTCCTTGGCCATTCCAACATCCTTTACGTAGGGCAAACGCAAACAGATAAAACGTGGCCCGAGACCTGATACTTCATTGCAAAACACGCCTGTCATCGTCTCTACCGCAGACTTTGCAACGATATAGCTTCCAGCACCTCTAGTTTGCTGAGTCACATGAATCGATGAAAAATTGCAGATTACTGCGTCCGGATCACCAAGAAGGACTTTGCCAAAGACCTGATTGATGGCAAAACTTGTTGTCAGATTGGACGTGATCATGTCTACAAACTTTTCTGCTGATAACATCAAAATCGGATTGTGATCAGCAAGGCCCGTGCAATTTAGAACAACTTCGGGTCGCCAATCCTCATCCTGCAGCTCAGTGGCGACAAGCTCCAACGCGGCATAATCTGAAGCATCAACACAATAATGAGGCCAATCCAGGCCATTTTCATTTTGCAAGATCGCTGCCTTTCTCGACAGCCCACGCACGTCATCACCCCGCGCCAGAAAATGCTGACAAAAGAGATTACCGAGACCTCCCGTATCACTTACCACCAAAATTCGTTTTGGCATGTCAGGAAAATCTATCGGCTATGTACGCCGCCAGCGAGTCCACATTTTTCAGCGGTTGTCCTGGTGCCAACAAAAGTTGCTCATCAGCGATCTTGACTTCACTTTTGGTTATCTGCCTGACTTCCGCCTCCAGCATTATCAGAAAATTCACCAAGGCGAGAGAATCGAGGGTTGACTCCCCACCGGAAATGGGCGTGTCACCTTGTTTAACGAGCGTCAAATCGCGGGTCTGCTGCATAATTTTGTCAAAGATAATGTAAATACTGTCTTTAATCATATCTTCGGTCATGGAACTCTCCTATTTACTCATTGGCTTGACCAACCTCAAAGACAACTAGCCTGCCGGCGCACCCACAGCCGTCTCAACACAGGCATAAAATGCCACTGACATTGGGTCCTGCCTGAATGCGTGGCGAGAACCGCCACGCTGATGTCCGACAAAGGCTCTGCCTGAGAGCCAATATTCCTCATTGTAATCATTGCCTGTCTTGATGATCTGCGTCTTGTTCGAACTTGGCTTCACATGCTCCATGCTCAAAGCCGCATAGCCACGCCCGGCACAATATTCAGGGAAATACCATCCACCATCACATACCATTTCATAACCGACTGGCAGACCAAATGTCTCGGAACTTTCAACCGTATCGATTTGCAGGTTCTCGTTTTTGCGGGGCATCCAGTCAAAATCATCCAGCCTGACATCTGTGCGCAGGGCCAGCCAGTTTGCATTTGGGAAATTCTTATATGTTTGAACCATACCCAAGCCCGAGCTGAAACCACCCTCGCGTTCATATGACGTGCCAATGAGATGATAGGTCGCAAATAATCCGGTAACAATCTGATCCCATTGGTGAGTCAGGACCGCCACATCACTATCTGCAATGACATGATGTCCTTCAAGATTTGACATTGCCAAATTTACAGCATTCAACCCGAGAGAGTGGCCGTCTGACCCTCCAAATGCCGGCTGACCTTTTAAAAAGTTCTTTAGCCGTCGTTTTGCGCCCCTGTCCCTTATGAAGGCACGCGCCTCAGGACCAGCTGGCACATTGGTACATTGTTGAACCCTGTCATCATTTGAAAAACACTCGTAGGACGGCTGGTCAAGTGCATAACAATAGAACCTCAGCCGCGTTGGCCTTTCCGCAGTGTGCTTAAAATTCCGGATCAGATAATCGAAATAAGCCACTGACATTCGATCTACGACAACATGAACATGAATTAATTTGTCTTCTGCCACGTGAAATTTCTCTCACCCCCGGACTCTTCCATGCTACCGCAGCCCCGGTGAAATCAATCCAACCGGTTGCCGTACTAAAAAACCAGGTGCGAAAATTGGTTAGCCTGCCTTTCGCACCATGTCTTCAGGCAAGGTTGTAATCACCTCACCGCCAAGTAATGCCATCAACAGCCGAATACGCCCAGGCCTTTCAGCAGACAGGATTGTACCAATCTGATTGGCAAATGGTCCCTGCTTCACCTCAACCGCTTCACCCATTTCAAAATGCGGCGGTGGGGCTGTGACCAGACCATCAACTTCGCGCGCACGCAAGGCATCAATAAAGCCCGTGCGTAAAAGCTGCGGGCGGCCATCGCCCGTCAGAATATGTGTAACACCCACAGTGCCATTGATTGACCGCCATCTGGCAACCTCCGGATCAAGCCGGACAAATACGTAGCCGGAAAACAGCGGCCTTGGCACCATCTGAATCCGGCGGGCGTGGCTGCGCCGTTCGAGGATGCGCGGCATATAGGTCTCAAAGCTCTGGCGTTCCAAATTCACCATGGCTTTGACCTCACAATTCGGCTTGGTGGCGACAACGTACCAGTTCATGTCCCGGCATCCCTTGTACAAGACCCTTCCCGCCGAACATGAAGTGATCGCAACGCTGTGACGCGCTCAGCGCCATAACGCCCGACCAACATTTCATACTGCACTTGGGCGTGATAAATATCAGCCACTATGAAAATGGCGAACTCCAACAGCTCATCCGGCAAATGATCAACGGAGCTATGGATGCCAACATTACCCAGACTGCCACGATTGGTCTTGGCACAGACTACCGCCGCCAACTCAATTTCACACCGCAGAGCCTCCAGCAGCGCAACTTCACTCATCTCCAAATCACCAACAATCACAAAATGTGGCGATTCGCCAACAGATTGCCTGGCAGCATTGAAAATATCAGCAAAGTCAGCCCTGACCCTACGAAACATACCCATTGATGTGTTCATATAATCGGCAATGAGCCGCGCCTTTTCGGCAAAACCTTTCGGTGTAAGCAGATAGGCATAGCGCCGTGCCGGCACTTTCTTCACCGTCACAAGCCCCTTGCCAATCGCCCGCTTCATCATGAAGTTGATGAGGCCGGCGGCAACACCAAGCCGCTCGCTGAGCGCTGCCTGACTGATTACCGTTTCATCATCGACCGCGTTGAGCAGGTCAAGTTCGGCCTTGTTGTTTTGCGTTGGCATGTCAGCCGCCTGAATAATTAATCAAACGGGGGTTGTATAATTCATTCACAGTGCGAACGCAATATTTCATTCATTTAATGAATGAAATATTCTTCGTAGAATCATATTGATGGAAACAGCGACTAGCCATTGGCGTAGGCCAGACACACAGTCTGGGTCCTACCCCAACAACACCATGATGATTGAAATCACCAGCAGCAACATAGCCACCAGCTCCTTCCAGCTTGGTGTCTCGCGGAAATAGAAAAAGGAAATTCCCAGAACAAACAGCAGCTCGATCTGGCCAACCGCCCTAACGGGTGCCACCGCATGCGCCGAAAATGCGTAGAACCAGCAAACGGTCGCAACCGCACCAGACAGCCCAACAATCAGACTGGCCCGCCATTCGACAAATGTGGCAATCAGCTGATCCCGCGCCCGCAACCACATGAA
>MDTC01179520.1_pt1 | contig 12456 bp, 20 predicted proteins | sample 811181 | NCBI WGS metagenome assembly MDTC01 (sample SAMN05326644, study PRJNA326480) | marine metagenome | isolation source: seawater | place: Pacific Ocean: North | collected 2011
CAAGAAGAAATTGAAAGATTGAAAGCAGAGTTGGCTTAATGCAAGTTCGCCTGAATGGTTCAACCGAGTTCGATTCTCGGACAGGCACGATGGGATACAAAACAAAAGAAAAGGAGACCATCAAATGGAAAGAACAGATAATCACTACAGAGCAAAGCTATACCGTAAAGGTGACACCTACAGCATTGAATGGACTGGTGGCTTACAGGGCGACATTGAACTTGTTGACCACACCATAGACATTTTCATGCACGTAGAAATCGCCGCACATTATCGTGGCTACAAAATCTTCGCACCAGATGTTGTTTTGGTTATTGAAGACAAAGATGGCAACATAATGGAAAATCCACTTACAGAACCAAACCCACGCTTAGATGAGGAAACTTTTGGTCGTGAAGCACCTGACGCTGGTTCAGCGCAGAAGCGCTTTCTTTCAGTTGGGCAGGTGAACTAAAAAAAGAATACCACAGGTGTGTCACTTTCCTAGATTAAACTAGGAGAGTGACTACACCACAAGAAACAGAATTAGCGGAAGTGTTTGACCTGAACAGTTATCGTAACCGTTGCAGGGTTTCGCTTAATCATCCTTCCATGCAAGGAAAACTTAAAAGAAAGATACACAAATGGCATACGACAATTCATTAACAATTATTGGCAACGCTACACGCGAACCTGAACTCCGCTACACAGCTAGTGGTTCAGCAGTTTGTTCTTTCAGTGTTGCTTGGAACCGTAAGGATCAAGAAGGAACAGACGTAGCTTCTTTCTTTGACGTTACCTGCTGGCGTGATCTAGCAGAACACGTTTCCGAATCGGTTACTAAAGGGATGCGTGTAATAGTTTACGGACGCATCGAACAGGAGTCTTGGACTACTGATGACGGTGAGAAGCGAAACAAGATTAAAGTCATCGCAGACGATGTAGCTCCGAGTCTTAAATGGGCAACTGTTTCAGTAAATAAAGCTCAGAAAACACCTGAAGCTCTACCTGCTAAACAGCTTCCACCTGAAGAACCTTTCTAATGAATAATCACTACAGTTCAAACAATTCAAGTTACAACGACTACCTGATTCAAACTGATGTCGAGAAGCTTATGGTTAAGCTAGGCAGACAGTTAGAAGAAGGAACAGAGGATTTTTCTAAACTCGCCGAAGAAAAAGCTATAGCAGAAGCAGAGTATAAGGAACGCTACTGGACTGCTTTAGTAAGACAGATTGATTCTGAAGGTAGCGGTATGTACCGTTTAACAGCACCACAGAAAGAAGCTAGAGCTTCTTTAGCCGCTAGAGAAGAATTTAGAAGATTCAAATTGATGGAAGCTAGAGAGAAAGCGGCTCAACAGTTTTTAATAACTATCAGAGCAAGGCTAGATTCGTTACGTACAATAGCGGCGAATGTTAGAGCTTCAGGAGGGTAATAATGAGTGAGAAAACAGCAATCGAGTTTGAAAAAAAATATCTGTTAAAAGATGCTAAAGAACTAACTGCACAGATACGACACCATCAGGAACAAGTGGCAACAGTAGCCAGCGAAAGACGACAACTATGGGCAGATTTAAGTGCGAAAGGTTTGTCTCAGAAAGAAATAGCAGAAAACTCGGATGTGGTAGAACACACGGTTTATACTGAACTTAGAAAATTAAGGGAGGGGAAATGAATACTTTTCGAGACAGGTTTCTTACACCTACTGAAGTGACAGCTACCGTAGAGATACCTGAAGCTCCAACTGTAGCGCAGGAGTATGAATTGGTTTCTGTTGAGACTATTCGAACACATCCTGATAATGCACGTAGAGGTGATATTAAAACTATTAGGGAATCAATTCGCAATAATGGTTTTGTGGGGGCTTGTGTAGTTCAGCGTTCCTCTAATCACATTCTTGTGGGCAATCATCGTTATTTAGCCGCTGTGGAGGAGGGGCTTACAGAGATACCTGTTATGTGGGTTGATAAAAGCGATATAGAAGCTAAACGTCTACTTGTTGCGGACAATAGAACAGCAGACTTAGCTAGTTATGATGATGCGGCTTTAGGTGATTTGTTGGCGGCTTTAGAAACAGATGAGCTACAGGGAACAGGGTTCACTCAGGATGATTTGGATTTAATTCTTTTAACCACATCAGTTGACGATATTGATTTATCCGACTTAGAGGAAGAATACCCTTATACGGATGACACGGAAAGAAACTTGTGGCGCAGGCTTCCAATGACTCTACCCCCTGATTTGTTTGACGAGTGGAATGACTGGTGGGGCAATCTCGCAGGCGAAGATGACATTGAAAAGGCACGTAACCTGATTGGTAACTGAGAAACTTGACCGTCTGCGTGTCCTTGTTTCTTTTCATTACTTTAAGAAAAAAAACTTTGATGACGTAATTGAACAGCTTGTAGTTAATAACACACGCCCTGATGTCTTTGCTGACTCAGGGGCTTTCTCGGCTTGGACTCAAGGTGTTCCAGTCACCGTAGAGGAATACGCTGAATGGTTACATAAGTGGAAGCATTATTTTTCTGTCTATTGCAATTTAGATGTAATTGATGATCCTAAAGAAACAAAAGTTAATCAATTAAAACTGGAAAGTTTAGGGCTTAACCCTTTGCCTGTTTGGCATATCCGAACTGATAAAAAAGTGTTTGAGGAATTATGCGAAGAATACAATTATGTAGCTGTTGGTGGAATGGTTGGGACTAATTGGAAAAGGTTAATGCCTAAATTGGTTTGGGCTGTTAAGTATGGTTTTGAACACAACACAGTTCTTCATGGTTTAGGATTCACGTCTACAAAAGCTTTAATGAAATTACCTTTGTATTCTGTTGATTCTTCTTCTTGGCAGTCAGGGTATAGGTATGGCAGTGTCCCTGTGTGGGATTTTCAAACAAGTAAAAAAGTTATTGTCCAATTAGGCGATTCAAAAAAATGGGCTAAGTATTCAACTTCTGTGAAAAAGTTAGGATTTTCAGCTAAACAATTTGCTGAAAGAAATGTTGGTAGAGATGAGATTGCTTCACTATCAGCCGTTTCAACAATGCTTCAAGAAAAATACATCCGCAGTAAAGTAGGTAAAATTGTTTTACCAAAAGGAAATAAGCCTGAAGTAAAAGAAACCGATAACGGCCTTAAAATGTATTTAGCTTGTGGTAACGTGGATGAAATGGTTATAGGTGCGGAGGGTTTACGTTCTTATCTTGTAAGCAGTCCCTCTCTTGAACCTATAGACGTTGCAAAACATTTAAGGGAGATGAGATGAAGTTAGCAATCGCCAGCGGAGGGATGGATTCTTCAGCCCTGTGCTACTGGTTAAGAGACAGAGAAGAACTAGGTTTAGTGGTTTCAGTTGACTACGGACAGAGACATCGTAGGGAACTCGAATCAGCTAAAACAATAGCAACACATTTAGGCGTTGAACACGTTGTTCTTGATTTAACAAGACTAGGGGAACAGTTAGGCGGTTCGGCTTTAACAGACGACATTGATGTACCACATGGTCATTACGCTGAAGAAAACATGAGAGTAACAGTAGTACCTAATCGTAATATGATTATGCTTGCTTCCGCTGGGGGTATAGCAGTTGCTAACAATTTGGAAGCTGTTGTTACCGCTGTTCACGCTGGCGACCATTTCGTTTACCCTGATTGCCGCCCTGAGTTCATTGAAGCTTGTTCTACTGCTATGAATTTAGCTACAGATAGTTTCGGTAATGTAAAAGTAGAAGCACCGTTTGTCAACATGACTAAAGCAGAAATAGCAAGCTTAGGAGATGATCTTGGTGTCCCATGGGAAGATACATGGACTTGCTATGAGGGTGGTGAAATCCATTGCGGCAGGTGCGCTACTTGTGTTGAAAGGTTAGAAGCTTTCGATCTTGTAGGTGTTAAAGATTCAACAGAATACGCTGATGATTGCTACTGGCGTACAGTTATAGAAAATGCGAGTTAAAAAAAGACTCGGAGGGTATCCCTGTTCACATCGGCAGTATAAAGATGATGGACATTGCCGTTGGTTGCATGGCTATGACCGTTGGGTTGAAATAACATGGGCAGGCGAACGTGACGATAAAGGTTGGGTAGTTGATTTTGGTGGTCTTAAAGACATTAAAGATGCTTTAGAACACCAGTTCGATCACACGACTTTAGTAGCTTCAGATGATCCTTGTTTACCTATTTTTAAAGAGCTTCAGTTGATGGATGCTGTTGCCTTACGTGTAATGGATCCCACGATGGAAGGGATGGCAAAATGGGTAGCCGAACTTTGTATTACTTGGACTGAAAAAAATGCGCCTAAAGCAAGAGTTATTGAAGTGGCATGTTGGGAAAACGAAAAGAATGCGGCTATATGGAAAGCATAAAAGCTTACGCTAAAGGTGAATACAAACAATTAACTGAAGAAGTGGCTTCTCAAAACAATTCTTTAACTGTGTCAGAGATATTCGGACCTACCTTTCAAGGAGAAGGACCCTTCACTGGCAGAGCCGCTGTGTTTCTTCGTTTAGGTAGATGCAATTTGGATTGCAAATGGTGTGACACTCCGTATACGTGGGATTGGAAAGGTAAGAATGGGACAGCTTACGATCCTTCTTTCGAGTTAACAAAGATGTCTGTGAATTCCGTGATAGCAGAAACAAAAAGTTTAATGCCTACACCTTTTACAAGAGTGGTTATTTCAGGTGGTGAACCAATGTTACAAAGCAAAGGGCTTGAATCTTTTGTGGTCAACATGAGAGCTTCAATGGTTCTACACATTGATGTGGAAACCAATGGGACTCGTTCCCCTATCAGTTCTCCATTCTTACAGGATGATGCGATCAATTATGTTATTAGCCCGAAGCTAAAAGGTAGTGGCGTTGAATGGAAATACAAATGGTTTGACACGTTGAAAGAATACAAACCTTTAGCGGAAAAACAGAAAGCTTTTTTCAAGTTTGTTATTTGCGATGAGGACGACATTAGACAGGTTGAGGAACTGTTAGAAGCTGTTGATTGGAAACCTGAACATACATGGCTTATGCCTGAAGGTAGAATAAACGCCGAATTGGATGCCCACTCTGCTAAGGTTGCCGAATACGCCTTAACAATGGGCGCTAATTATTCAGATAGATTACACGTGCGTCTGTGGGGCGATGAGAGAGGGAGATAACAAATGTCATTTATGAACCCGACTGAAGCTGTCCAAACTTTAATTAGAACTATCGGAGAGAACCCTGACAGAGACGGCTTGTTAGACACTCCGAAACGTGTAGTTAAAGCTTTGAAAGAAATGACATCAGGCTACGATTTAGTTCCTGAAGATGTGTTAACTACAACTTTTGACGAGTCTTACGATGAGATGGTTGTTGTTAAAGAATATCCGTTTGTTTCTTTATGCGAACATCACATGCTACCTTTCGCTGGTGTCGCTAAGGTTGGTTACATCCCTGTTGATCGTGTAGTGGGACTCTCAAAACTGGGCAGGCTTGTTGATTGCTACGCGCGCAGGTTGCAAATCCAAGAACGTTTAACAAATCAGATCGGTGAAGCTTTAGATAATGTTTTAACCCCTTTAGGCTCTGCGGTTGTGTTAAAAGCTACACACGAATGTATGGCTCACAGGGGTGTCAATAAGTCCGCTGAAATGGTAACAAGCTATTTGAGTGGAGCTTTTCGTACAGATGCGACAGTCCGTAGCGAATTTTTTAGCTTGTAAAACCACAACGCTACATTAAACATTTCTTAAAATAGGTTTATACAAACAAACTGAGGAGAACCTATGAGAAATTTAAGAAATGCCGAGCTACCTGTTTTGGTAGAAATGTTGCAAAAGCAACACGACTTACGTTATGACGCTGTTGTGAGTTCTAACAATATGCGTTTTCAGGGCGGTCAGCTTTTAATAGCTGGTGGCGCTACACGGATCACGGACACAGGAGTAGCGTTTGACAACGCAATCCTGAACCCAACACCTATCTTTGATGAGGGTGCGGCTAGTCGGTTTAACATCCCTATGAGATACATGAACATTTTAAGAAACCGTGTCGCCACAGACATTGAACAAGGTGATCCAAAACACGTTCCAACTATTTACGACGAGAATTTAAATTACTGGCTAGACGCAGACCCTTCTAGGACACATCTTGTTAGAGCTTTCAGAACAGATGATCCTGACGAGGTGGGAATAGGTCGAGCTTTGCTTTCGGACAAATATAAGACAATCGACAACTACGATGTTTTAATGGCGACACTTGATGGTGTTAAAGAAGCAGGTGTTGAAATAAACATTGACGGCGTTGATCTTTCTGATAAGAGAATGTCGCTAAGACTTAAGTGTCCCACAGTGGCAGAATACGCACCTGATATTCTACAAAGATACCGTGATCCCGAATCAGGGAACAGCGGTAAGGATAATCCAATTATTTACGCTGGGCTTGTTATTAAGAACTCTGAAACAGGTAACGGCGCTTTTAACATTGTCCCTCGTTTAGTTGTTGAGGTTTGTTCCAATGGGTTGCAAATGACTCAGGATGCGATGCGAGCAGTTCATCTCGGAGGAAAGTTAGATGAGGGTGTTGTTCGTTGGTCGGATGACACTCAACGGAGGGAATTGGAACTCATTACGTCTAAAACCAAAGACGCTGTCAGTTCCTTCTTGGATGTTAACTACATGAAAGTCAAACTTCAAGAATTGAGAGCTTTGGCTGATATTGATGTTCCGAACCCTGTGAAGGTCATTGACCGTGTTGCTAAGAAAGTTCATTGGTCGGAAAAAGAAAAAGAAAACATCTTGTCTCATTTTATCAAAGGCTCAGACCAATCAGCTTTAGGTGTAGCTCAAGCAGTCACTTCTGTAGCTCAACGTGTTAAGAATGTTGACAGACAAGACGAGCTTGAAACATCAGCTTTAACTGCGGCAAGTTTTGTTGCTACAGTATAATAAGATTTTGAAAACTGAATAGATTTGAGAGTTGGGATTACCGGCAATGCGGATGAACAGGGACTGTAAAGGTTCTAGTAGTTGAAGCAGAAGAATACCTCCATTGGTGGATTCTATATAGATTGATCCCAACTCTTAATTACATGGCAGGGTGGTTCTCCTCGAACTTTGTATCCCAATACAAACCCTGCCAAATTGAAACGGAGTCTAAGCTCGCAGTAATGTGTTCCACTTAGGCTCCGTTTCTCATTTCAGATTCTTGTTTGTTTTTTAACAGGACACGTTGCCTTTCAGTTAAGCCTCCCCATATTCCATGAACTGGTTGAGGGTAACTTAAAGCAGAGTCAAGGCATTCTTTTTTTACTGGACACTGTTTGCATACCCATACTGGGATGTCAAACCTGCCTCCCTGTTCGGGAAACCACCATTTTGTTGGGAAGCCTCTACAAGCCGCTTTTTTATGCCAGTCCACAGCGTAGAAGCGTACTGGCTAATTCCTTGTTAGCCCTGCATACTTGCGATTTAACGCGCGCTAAGGCTATCAGGTGTGTAACTATCCTAGAAATGTGTTAAAAGTCCTTAAAACTCAAGGAAAAAAATCTGTGATTTCTTTAAGAAAAACTTGCTACCCTAGCCCTAACTAGGTTATACTGGAGGTATGGACAACAACGAGGAGAACAACATGGAAGCAACATTTAAAGCACAAGGAAACATAGATGTGTTCCACAAAACAACCAACATAAATCTAAAAGATAAAACAACTGGACTCCAATACGTTTCAAACAAGTTCAGCGTCCACGAGTTCACAGTAACAATCACTGAGACAATGACACTTACAGAGCTTCTCGACTTCATACCAACAGCAATCGGAAAGAAAGGTCACGCTCGCGGTGGAGTGTTTCAAATTCAGACCGACGAAGGAATCATCAGCCACAGGCTAGGAAGAAGGAACTTGGTTACACACAGAGGCGCAAACAACAAGAACGTAATTTTCAGAACTTGGGAAGAAATGGAAGATCCAAACACACCAGAGTTCGATGCAGAGTGGGAAGACGACGAAGACGTACAAATCGAATACATAATATTCGACGAGACCCACCAAGCATTAGTAGCGGCACAAAGGGAAGCATTGGTAAACGCCTAAACGGTTAAACAGGGGTTCGATTCCCCTGATAGGCACGATGGGATACAAACAAACGAAAGGAAACCATCAAATGAAAATAAAAGGAAACATAACAAAAGAAACACAAGTAACAGCGATTGGTGTTGGAGATTGGGTTGTTCTTGGTGAAAAGACGGAACCTCTCCAAGTGCAGTTTGCAAGACGAGGCGCTCAGACCACAAGCCTTAATTTTAAGTGGAACGCAAGAGCCAATTTGTCCGAGTTGCCAGAAATTAAAAAATCAGTAGCTCACTTTGTGGAAAATGGATTTGCCTATACGAGATTCAGTAACGACACTACCTTCAAGGTGTTGGTGTGATAATGAAACTGACAGCAAAAACACAGGAGCTTCTAATGAACTTAGAAGAAGTTTCTAAAGACAGCGATGCGCTTTATCGGATGACAGAGGTTTCTTGCCTTAAGGTAGGTGACGAGATTAGTTACTGGTTAGAGGATTTGGATAACACCGAATTGAATGGTTTATTCGTCACAGCGATTGAGCCTGTTTCAAAGACAACACCTGACGGTGAGCCTAATAAGTGGGCTTATATGTCAGACGCAATGCACATAAAGTTGGTAGACACAAGCACACCTAGAGACTGGAGCAATGAAAAAATCATTGGTACTGGAGTCTGGAACAAAACCGTTGTGATAAGTGCCGACATAATAGTTGCAGTAAAGGTGGTGAACTGAAATGGGTAACAGAGCAGTAATAAGTTTCCAAGACTCATCTGAGAACACTTTGGACACATCACAGGTCGGCATTTACCTTCATTGGAACGGTGGCTTAGAGTCAATCGAAGGGTTCTGTAAAGCGGCAACCGATTTGAATATCAGCGAGCCTGCAAGGTTCATTCAAATGCTAGGCAACTGGTTCGGAGGCAATCAAAGCCTTTACGTTGACATAATCAGCAGACTTGATTACGACAACTACGACAACGGCGCTTACGTGCTTTCTAAAGCTTCAGGCGAATGGAAAGTCGTTAAACGATTCTTCGCCGACCACAGACATCTAAATGACGAAATTGATTACAAACTAAACGGACACGATGAGTATGTTAAGGAAATGGCAGATGACGTTTTTAAAAAATCAGTGAAACACTTTGTTAAAGAAGAAGATTTAGTAGTTGGATGAGTTTTATACTGTCTTGCTTCCACACAGCAACAGAAAGGAAAAACAAAAAACAAATGAACGATGACATAACTAAGCCATGGGAAGCAATGTACAGAGCTTTACTGAAACGATTAACCGTGTTCTTCTACCCGACAGAAAAAGACCCATACATAAACGAATCAACACTCAAATTCAGCTTAAAAGAAATAGTTGACATTCATAACAAACTCTTAGCGGAGTATGACAACAATGACACAAGCACAGATAAATAAACAACAATACACAAAACGTCAGGAGATCAACCTGAACATAGTAAGAGAAACTCTTAGACAAAACAGAAGCAAACGCAAATGCAAGCATTGTCACGAAAAGATCACCTACGCAGGAGAAGGACTGTGGATCGACTGGACACAAGAAGGAGAGTGTTGGATCAACCCACACGGACACGAACCTGAAGAAATTAGATAAAAAGCTTCCACAACAACGCTCTCAACACTAAGCTCTCAACATGCAGTCAATAACACCCGAAATAGCAGAGAGATACAGACGAGTAGTTGATCTCAAAAAAGCAGGCTTAACTTACGATCAGATAGCTCACGAATTAGGTTATGCAGACCGCTCAGGGGCTAAACGAGCTTTAGATGCCGCCATTGACAGATGGGGAACTGAATCTATCGACTCATTAAGAATGATCCAGAATGAACAAATAGATGATCTGTTCCGCAGAGTTATGGCGGCTATCCTTGAAGGGGATTTAGGGCAAATAGATGTAGCTATTCGTTTAATGAAGCGTAGAGCCGAATTGTTTGGCTTGGATGCTTCAAAGAGGCACGAAATAAGCGGTATTGATGGTGGAGCTATAAAAACGGATGTTGGTGACATGCTTATCGCTCGTTTAACCGATTTGCAGGCTCGTCAGGGCGCTCTAGCAGAGAATCTGGACGACAAGCCTCTACGCCTTTCACCAAGCGCAGAGGGCGCAGATATGCAGGAGCAAGACTGGTTAGAAGCTTACATGAGCGGATATACAAGAAATCTTGACGAGATTGAGCTTGAAATGGAATCCATCAGAGATCATCGATTCGTTGGTGACGATGAGTGAGTTATCTATTGCGGAGGAAATAGCTAGACGAACCGACCCTGATGCGTTATTAAAAGGTATCTCACCACAAGAAATGCAACAGTTAGCTTACGATTGGCGCATATGGCAACGCCCTAAACAAAAGACTCCTGAAGGGAATTGGAGCGTGTGGCTTATCCTTGCAGGTCGTGGCTTCGGAAAAACACGAACAGGCGCCGAATGGGTAAGAGAACAGATAGAAGCTGGATCGGCTACTCGTATAGCTTTAGTTGGTGCAACAGCAGGTGACGTAAGAGACACAATGATAGAAGGCGAGTCAGGTTTACTCTCAGTGTTTCCTGCTAACGATAGACCAAGATACGAACCATCAAAACGAAGAATCACGTTTAAGAACGGTGCTGTAGCTACTGCATACTCGGCAGACGAACCCGACAGGCTAAGAGGACCCAACCATGATCTTGCTTGGTGTGATGAGCTTGCCGCTTGGCGCTACCCTGACGCTTGGGACATGCTCATATTCGGTTTACGCATAGGCGACTATCCGAAAGCATTAGTAACAACCACTCCACGACCAACGAAGATCATAAGAGAGTTAGTTAAACGAAACGATGTTGTAGTTACTAGAGGTTCAACTTTTGAAAACAAACAAAACCTAGCACCATCTTTCCTGAATGAGATAACAGAACGCTATGAAGGAACACGATTAGGTAGACAGGAGCTTCACGCTGAGATACTTGATGACGTTGATGGAGCGTTATGGAACAGGGAAATGATTGAAAGAGCTAGAACTTCAACTATGCCTGACATGAAAAGAATAGTTGTAGCTATTGATCCTGCTGTTTCATCTAGAGAACATTCCGCTGAAACAGGAATAGTGGTAGCTGGAGTAGATGAAGCTGGACATGGATACATCCTTGAAGACTGTTCAATACGTGGAACACCTTTAGAGTGGGCTAATGAAGCTGTAGCCGCTTATCACAGATTACAAGCTGACCGCATAGTCGCAGAAGCTAATCAAGGCGGCGACATGATTAGACACACGTTAGACACAGTAGATAGAAACATTCCTATAAGACTCGTTCACGCTAGTAGAGGTAAACGTGTAAGAGCAGAACCGATAGCCGCTTTGTATGAACAGAACAAAATTCATCATGTTGGTTCTTTTCCTGATCTTGAAGATCAGTTGTGTTCATGGGTTCCTGACTTGTCTAACTCCCCTGACAGGCTTGATGCTCTAGTGTGGGCGTTAACAGAGCTAGTAGTTGACGGAGCTAAACGAGCGACTACGATAGCTCCGATAAATATGGAACAGACTAATCCGTGGATACCGCAATGAGTGAAGAACCAATTTTTGAAGATACACCGTTTGGGCGTTTAGAGATCAATCTTAAAAAGAAAACAACTAAAATGATTTTTCCTGACGGTGTGGATACTCGCAGACCAATCAAGTTACGCAAGAAGTATAGGAAGCAGTCTTGAATACAAGAAATAATACCAGTAGTAAGGTAAGATCAACTTATGTCTTTAACTGACGACTTTAAGAAAGCCGCACCTGCTTCAACTGATATGGGTGAAGTTGGTTCTACTGGTCTTGTCCAATACGGCGGTGAGGTTCAAGAAGATTTCCTTAGACAGCTTCAAGGCAAAAGAGGCTACGCAACGTATCGGGAAATGTCAGACAACCATCCTGTTATCGGAGCAATCCTCTATTCGATAGAGATGCTCGTAAGAGGAGTTAATTGGACTGTTGTGCCTTCTGATCCGAACGACCAACGTGCTGTTGATGAAGCAGAGTTTGTTTCAGGGTGTATGAGTGATATGTCACATTCTTGGTCTGACACTCTTTCTTCTATTCTTTCAATGTTGCAGTTCGGTTACTGTTACAACGAGATTGTTTACAAAAGAAGAAACGGACCCGACAAGGAAGATTCAAGCGAACGTTCAAACTTTAACGATCAGCGTATCGGTTGGCGTAAATGGCCGATAAGAGACCAGTCAACTATTACACGCTGGCAGTTCGATCAGAATGGTGGCATTGATGGTGCTTACCAGATGAACCCGCTTTCAAATGCAGGCGAAGTTTATTTACCGATAGAGAAATGTTTGTTGTTTAGAACGAGTACGAAACGAAACAATCCTCAAGGTAGATCAATTCTTCGTAACGCTTTCGTGCCGTGGTACTTTCAGAAGCGCATAG
>MDTC01204042.1_pt1 | contig 12456 bp, 9 predicted proteins | sample 811181 | NCBI WGS metagenome assembly MDTC01 (sample SAMN05326644, study PRJNA326480) | marine metagenome | isolation source: seawater | place: Pacific Ocean: North | collected 2011
ACTTTCTTTCTAATTTTAATAAGTATAATTATTTCGCTAAATCTTAACATAAATTCTTACAATCAAAGTAAACATATAATTATTGAAAAAAGAGAAGTTTTGCTGAAAGCTATTTGTATAGAAAACCCACAAGTACTTAATAAAAGAGATAATGTTGTCTCTTACATTTTTAAAGCTAAGATTATAAATAGTCCTCTTATATTTAGGAAATATGTTGGATCAAATGTACAATGTATTATAGAAAAAAACCATGTCATTCAATACATTAAAAAAGATAATATTTTTTCAATAAATGGAACTATCAAAAGTAATTTAAAAAGCGGATTTGAAAATAATATTCCTTTAATTATAATAGATAAATTACATATATCAAAAAACGTAAGTAATGTATATAGTAATATTTTAATAAGCTCTCGCTTGGGATTTATAAATAAAATATTATCGTGTGTAGATTTAGATAATGAAGTGAAAGGATTTTTGTTTGCATTTATGACTGGAAATAAATCATTCCTAAGTCAAAAACAAATCGATGTATTTCGAAGGACGGGTACTATACATTTATTTGCGGTTAGTGGCTTACATATTGGTTTACTATTCCTAATTATAAAGTTCTTCTTAGTTACTTTCATATGGAGTCCAAAATTGTTAGTTGTTCTTTCTGTATTGCTTCTTGCCCTTTATGTAAACTTTGTAGGCAACCCGCCTTCTGCAGTGCGAGCACTCGTTATGATTATATTTTGGCAAGGGTCTAAATTAGTTAACAGGAAAACAAACCCTCTGTCTTCACTCGCATGGGCATTTATCATTATTGTGTCAATCGATCCAAGAGAGTTCTTTACAGTGGGATTTCAACTCTCTTTTGCCGTAGTACTCTCAATGATTTGGCTTCTCCGAGGATTCTCGTATGGCAAAGATATATTTTTTTCCTTCAAAGACTTTTGTCTGTCATCGTTGGTTGTATCCTATGCCTGCTTTTGGGGAAGTTTTTTGATTCTTATTGCTTCATTTAAGGTAATCGTACCTGTATCAATGATTACAAATCCTGTTGTAGTTCCGTTTACATTGCCCACCATGTTATTGTGTGTAGTTTTTGTTATAATTCTTTTTTGTTTTGGTTTTGAAATTGATCGGATAATAGAGTACCCCTATGAATGTATTTGGTTTATCACTAACACCATAGAATCAATGAATTATGGGTATTATACTACGTCCTTGGATCTAAATATTTATACCGTTAGCCTGTATACAATATTTTTGACATTAACTATAAATAAATGGATATCTTTCGCATCGAAAATGGTTGTTTTAGCGATAATCAATCTATTTGGTATTTTGCTTGGCTGCGTAATTTGATAACTATAGTTCTGGTTCTTTCAAAGCTTCGATTATTTTAATTTTATAAAAAAGAGGATCAAATAAACCAGAATGACTTACTAAAAGATTACCTTTTTTATCAAGTAGTGCTAAGAAAGGGGTGATTCTGTTACCTTCGTTTGGATGGTATTTTGCCAAAGGAGAAAAATTTCTTCCTTCTAGCAGAAAATTAGTTGTAGAGAGTTGAGCTTTTTCTAGAATTTCTTTCGTTTTAAGGAGATTAGTTCCAACACAAATGGTGTATACTTTTAGTCCTCTTTTTCTAAATATTTTGAAAATCGATGACATTGCTAAAAGGTTTTCTCTATTTTCATCATCACCAATTGACCATACATATACCAGCTTTGGTTTTTCGCTTGGATGGGTTAAAAAAAATTCGATTTTCTTTTTAGTTGCATGACTAACTCTAATTTTTTCTTCAGAATACCTTCTTCTTACCTCATCTGCCAACTTCAAGTCTTCTATCGTTTTTATTGCAGAACCAAAAACCTTTGTTTGCAAAAAGTAATCTCTTTCATCGGTTTTGTGTGCAAAGGTTTCAAAAAAATCTGACGCTTTGAGGTCATTCACTCTGTTAAAATCCCCTATTCTTCCATTGTAGATTAATTTTCTTTCTTTGTTATAAATAAATGCATGAGGAGTTGCTGTTACACCCATTTTTTTTGCCAAATCTTGATCCTTTCCATCATAGAGATAAAGAAAATTAAATTTTCTTAATCTCGCTCTTATCTTCATCTCTTGAAAACTATCTCCAACCTCTGAATAAGCTTTCTCATCTGGAAGTATTGATTTTTCATAGTTTGGAGACACCGCTATTAAGATAGAGTTTTTTTCTGCAAAAAGCTTTGCCATTCTTTTGATAAGATCATCAAACTTCTGAGAGACTCGACAGTGATTTGAATAAAAAACAATTCCTAGGTTTTCATACTGGTTAAAGCCGTCATTTGAGTAGTAATTATCGTCTATTCCCAGGAGGTTGAATTCTGGTAACTTTGTGAATTCTTGTGCCCTGCTTTTTGTGTAAAACATTAGCACAAACAGTAATGTAAATATTCTAATCCATTTATTATTTGTTCCTATCACTATAAAAGTTTGGATTGTCTGTTTTTGTTTGTAACGATAGTTTAGTCAACTATGTATCCGAATGAATTAGATGCTGCCTGGTACAAAGGCAAAGGACATTGGAGCGATGTCTCAGATGAAAATTGGTTTGATTGGCGATGGCAAATGAGAAATAGGCTTACAAAGAAAGTTCATTTCGAAAAATTTCTCTCTCTTTCCCAAGACGAAATTAATGGTTTATCTGTTGCCGAGAACAGACTTTCCGTTGCCGTAACCCCTTATTTTTTCAACTTACTTGACCCTAACAATCCAGGTTGTCCGATTAGAAGACAAGTAATACCATCAGGTCTCGAGGCACAAACTACATCGGATGAATTTCTCGATCCGGTAGGTGAAGAAAACACAATGGCTGTTCCTGGTGTTGTCCATCGTTATCCTGACAGGGTTTTGTTACTTGTTACTGCTGCTTGTGCGTCCTACTGTAGATATTGTACAAGAAGCAGGCTTGTTTCAAATGCACAAGGCTATGGTTTTCATCCTAATATTGAAGAATCTTTAGATTATATTTCAAATAATAAATCGATTCGCGATGTCCTTTTAAGCGGTGGAGACCCTCTTATGTTATCCGATGAAAAATTGAAGTCATTGCTGCATCGATTGTCTGAAATAGAACATGTAGAATTCGTTAGAATAGGTTCAAGGATTCCGATTTTTTTACCTCAACGTATAACAGACTCTTTACTCGAGGCTTTAAAAAGTCACCACAATCTTTGGATGAGTATCCATGTAAATCATCCATTGGAGTGTACTGACGAGCTGAGGACTGCCTGTCGCCGACTAGCAGGAGCCGGTATCCCGCTTGGAAATCAATCTGTTTTGCTTAAAGGAATAAATAATGACCCTCTGACAATGCGAAATTTAGTTCATCGATTGATGATGATGAAAGTAAAGCCTTATTATCTGTATCAATGTGATTTAGTTAAAGGTAGCTCCCACCTAAGAACAGATCCCGAAGAAGGTATTAAGTTGATAGAATCTTTAAGAGGTCACACTACGGGATATGCAATTCCGCAGTTTGTTATCGATGCACCAAATGGCGGTGGTAAAATTCCACTGAATCCAAATTATGTAGTGAGTAATGATACTGACAAGATAGTATTACGTAACTATGAAGGAAAAATTTTCTATTACCCAAATAGTTCTTCGAACAAACATAAGGTTACTGGCTTTAGCTGAATCATTAACAAAAAGTTAATTGAATTTAATCAGTTCGTATTGGCATAACAACACACAGAAATGCAAGTTCTTTGTTCTTTTCGTTCTCTACTTTGAAAACTCCCGGACTCATATCATCTCTAAACTCTAATTTTATCTTATCTTGCAAGATAGATCGTAAAGGATCTAATAGGAACCTCGGGTTAAAAGATACTGTTGCATCTTCTCCTTCATAGCCAATTCCCATTGATTCACACGCGTCTCCAAGGATACTTTGACCGGTTATTTCCATTTCTCCACTTTTTATTCTCAAAGTAACTTTTTCATCAGACACTAATGCTGCACGGTGAACACATTCTTGCATTAACTCCCTTTCAACTTCCGCAAAGTTAAAATCGTCCTTTGGTATTACCTGCTTATAATTGGGATACTTTCCTTCAACGACTTTTGAAACAAGTTGGACCGAGTTTCTAAATCCAACTTGCTGTTCCTGAGACTCGTCGACTTTTAGCTCAAATTCCACCTGCCTGTCAGTAAATGAGACGGTAATTTTATCACCTACATCCGGTAGCTTTTCGATTTCGCTCACAGTTAGTGAAGGCAAAATAAATTCACCATTTTCTTCCTTTGAAACCTTTTCTTCACTATTTGTAACTGCAAGTCTTCTGCCATCCGTTGCAACTAAAGATAAATTTCCCTGGTTCAATTGAAAGAACACTCCCTTTAACATATACCTCTCTTCGTTCACGGATTGTGCGTAAGAAACACTTTTAAGCATTTTTATTAGATCGTTTCTATTAAGGGCAAAACTCTTTCTATCCTCTAATTCTGGAAGTGGAGGAAATTCTTTGCTCTCCATTCCAATAACATTAAAGATCGAACCCCTGGTACTAATTGTGGCTTTTGGAGAATCTCCTGTTTCTACATTCACCTCCATGTCAGCTAACTCTCTGACTATTCTACCGAGTTCCTTAACAGGTAATGTAACAGCACCACTTTCTGAAACATCAGCTTTGATGCTGCATTTTGCACCAAGGTCCAAATTTGTTGTAGTCAACCAAACAAGATCGTCTTTAGCTTCTATAAGAACGTTTTGAAGGATAGGCATGGTTTTTCTAGAACCAACCACACTCATAACGAGCTGTATACCTGAACTAAAATGATCTCTGTTAATTTTGAATTTCATCTGTAAAAATTTTGAAAGAAAATTAGGAAAATAACAATGATGAATTACTAAGATATATTAATTTTTAAAATTTAGTATTCTTATTATGTTTGTCGATAAGTTAACACAATTGATAAATCACTGAACTTCAGTAACTTAAAAAGATTAAATAAAAAGAACAAAAGAGAATAAACCCAGATCATTTTAATTCAGCACCAATAAACAGGGGAAATTCATAAAGTATTCACAATTTTATTATCAGCATTTTATTTTTTTGAAAGAGACTCTAAATAATCCCAAAAGTTTTGGTTATCTTCAAGCACAGCACTACCTGATGAAGGAAGTTTACAACGGAAAATAAAATCATTGAATGAATTTTTTGGAAGTATGAAATGACAATGCAAGGCAATATCAATCTTTTCAAAGTATATTCTGAAATCTTCAATACGCAGCCTGTAAAAAAGTTTCCCGTTCCGATTAAATTTACCGATTCCGGAATCGGAACCTGAAAGTATGTCATTAGAAAGGGAACTTAGAGTATCCATAAGCTTCAATTGATCACCTTGAGAAAGATCGTTTAGTATTCTGAGGCTTTGTGCGGAAAAGGTTACTTGAAACATAAAAAATTTGTTCGGCTGATTTTCTGATATGCTCTAAAACAAACATTTGAATGCAATCGACAAAAGCAGAACATTTGAACTAGAATAGGATTTTATTTTGTTAAAGTGAAAAAATAATGTGTTTTATTCTTTTAGACCATTAAAAATTCAATGCCAATCGAAACCGAAATTGCAAAAAATGTTTTAAGAAAAGAAGCAGAGTCAATACTTCGAGCCTCCGAAAGGATTGGCTCAGAAGTTTGTAAAGCGGTTAAAATTTTATTTTCGGAAGATAATAAAATCATCGTATGCGGAATAGGGAAATCAGGGCATCTGGGGAAAAAAATGTCAGCGACATTTTGTAGTACAGGCTCACCTTCTGCCTTTTTACATCCTTCAGAAGCAGTTCATGGGGACCTTGGAATTCACCAAAATGGAGATCCAGTAATTTTTATTTCCAATAGCGGCACAACCCCTGAGCTTCTTGCTTTAGAGCCAGTTCTAAGAAAAAGGAATGCAAAAATTATTGGAATACTTGGCCGATCAAAAAGTGAACTTTCTAAAAAGGTTGATGTTGCGATTGACGCATCTGTATCAATTGAAGCGGATCCACTCGGTATCGTCCCAACTGCAAGTTTTGCGGTTGCCGCCGCATTAGGCGACGCACTCGCATCTGCTTTAATGGAAAAGAGAAATTTCTCGGAAAAAGATTATGCAATTACCCATCCTTCGGGACAACTAGGCAGGAATCTTTTATTAAAAGTAAGTGATGTAATGCATTCAACTGATAAAATTGCCCAAATTAAATCCACCACTTCTTTCAAAGAAACCGTCGTTGAAATGACAAGATTTCCCTTGGGGGCAGCTTGTGTGATGGATGGAGAAGACATTTTGGGGATTATAACAGACGGAGATTTGAGAAGGACGCTCCAAAAAACTGACGACTTTATCTCGATAAAGTCAAAAAATGTAATGGTAACAAATCCAATTACGATAGAACCTTCTTTTTCACTCCACGAAGCGCTTCAAAAGATGGAAAAGAGGAAATCCCCAATATCAGTGTTACCGGTAACAGAGAAAGGAAACCATAAACTTCTTGGTCTAATTCGACTTCATGATATTTACGACCCAACAGTGAAATGACATGGACTTGGCATTTTCAAAACCTTAAGTTGTGATTTTCAAATTCGAGTGAAGATAATAAGAAAACAGAAAGTATTTTTAGCAGTCAGTATGATTGCGGCGGTTTGTGCCGGGACTTGGCTTTTGTTTTTGTACAAAGACACATTAGAAGAAATCTCTCATCGAGAAAGCAACAAGGCTGTACTTGAAAAAGACATTCAGGACTTAAGAAGTGAAGCAAATAAACACAGAAAATATTTAGACGAACTTAGGAAAAATCCGGAATTTCAAGACGCGGTAGCCAGAAGAGAATTAGGGTATGCAAAAGAGGGTGAGAGGGTCACAAGATTTCCACCCGATGAAAAACTCCCAAATGAAGATAATATTCGGATTACTAGACCCTAAAGTGGATTTTTTGAAAAAAGCTTAAAAGATACAAATTTTCATTACTTTTTTAACAAACACTTTTCAGAAAACTACATTGAGTATTTAATTATGAACCTTAAAGAAGAAACCAAAACCAATACAGAAAGAGCGGTCAAAGAAGGACTACTATTAGACTCTACAGGCCAAAATTTGGAGGGTTATTTTAACATCGATAGCCTACCCAAGTGGATGACCTCATCAATCGAAGAACTAGTTGAAAAAGAAGAGTGGGGGGAGCTTAATGATCGATTCTATAAAAACTTGGCTTTTGGAACAGGTGGAATGAGGGGAAGAACGATTGGAAAAGTTATTACCTTAGCTGAATTAGGTAATTCAAAAAAGGGTGAAACTCCTCATCACCCGGCAGTGGGCACAAATAATTTAAATGAAATTACTGTAATTAGAGCAACTAAAGCACTTTACTTATATGTTAAACAATGGCTCGCGGAAGAAGGCATACTTGAACAACCACGTTTGGTGGTTGCCCATGATGTGCGTCATTTTTCTGTTCGTTTTTCCAAACTCGTTGCATTCACTTGGAGCGAACTGGGTGGATACGCCATGAAATTCGACGGACCGCGCTCAACCCCTCAATTAAGTTTTTCGGTTCGTAACCGTTACGCCCATGCGGGGGTAGTTATTACTGCCAGCCACAACCCATACCATGACAATGGATTTAAGGCATATTTTGACGATGGGGCGCAACTCATACCTCCGCATGCAGATTCTGTTGTTACAAGATATGAGAAGATATTCGTCTCTGAACTCGTTCCATTGTTGGAAAAGTTTGAAGGCAAAAAGAATTGGTCTGAGCTACAAACATCTGATGACCTCTTATATAGAGCCGCTCTGGAAGACGCGGTTCTGGATCCAGAAATGCTCAAGAGCAACGCCCCTAAGATTGTATTTACTCCGATTCATGGAACTGGTGCAATTGCATCAATTCCTGCACTTTGGGACCACGGAGTTGAAGTGGCAGTTGTTGACGAACAAAATCTGCAAGACCCAAATTTTAGCACAGTCAAATCACCTAACCCTGAAAATCCAGAAGCTCTTAAATTGGGAATATCCGTGGCTCGTAAAACCAAATCGGATCTTGTTTTAGGAAGTGATCCGGATTGCGATCGAATTGGTGTGGCTGCAAGAAAAAAGAACGGTAGCTTTGATTGCTTGAGCGGAAATCAAATAGCCTGCATGCTGGCAGAGTATCGACTATCTGCATTAAAAAGAAAACAACTTTTAAATGAGGAATCAAATAAGGGATTTGCAATTCTAAAAACATTCGTTACCAGTCATTTGCTTTCGAAAATCTCGACTTGTCACGGAGTGCGTTGTGTAAACACACCTACGGGCTTTAAGTGGATGGCGAAGAAATTACGCAAGTATGAAGAGGAAGCAAGTCTAGAGATGAAAGAAAAAGAAGGTGTCGGTTTAGACTACGATGATACAGACTTATTCGCTCGCATAGAAATCCTTTCCAAATACTCAACCTGCGTGGCTTTGGCAGCAGAAGAGAGTTATGGATATTTACCTCTAGATTTAGTCAGAGACAAAGATGGTAATGCATCAGCACTATCAATTGCTGAATTGTTTGCATATTTAAAGTCCATAAAATCATCTGCAGAAGATTTTTTGAATACGATTTATCTTAAACATGGTTATCACCTAGAAAAGACCGAGAATATTTATTTCGAAGGAGCACAAGGAAGTGAAACGATAACGAGGTTGGCGAATTCCTACAGGAGCGAACCCTTCAAAAAAATCGACACTATTGCAGTTAAGAAAACACAAGACTTTCTTATCCCAGGTGTTATCGATGAAGACGAAGACCCATTACCACAGGAAAATTTTATAATTATGCAATTGGAAAATGGTTTCAGTGTCGCAATCCGACCCAGTGGTACGGAACCAAAGATAAAATATTATTTATTTGGTTGTGGGGATAAAAACCCGGCCGATTTGGAAAAATCTAAAGAAGAAGTGAATGAGAAAGTAAATTCTTTAGCAAATTGGCTTTTAACTGATGCCAAACGCAGAGCAGAAGAAAGTAATTAGAAAATTCAAATTAACATGGAAGATGGACACTCAAGATTTTCAGCAAGCAATTTAAGAAATCTTGCCCCTACTGCTCCGTCCACCAATCTGTGATCGCAACTCAAACCGAGCATCATTGTTTCACCTGATATAATTCCTCCAGCAGGATTGATAATTGGTTTTTGAATACAAGCTCCTACTGAAAGAATTGCAGCATTTGGGGGATTTATTATCCCGCTGAAAAAATCAATACTGAACATACCGAGATTAGTTACCGTAAAAGTAGAACCACTCATTTCTTCGGGAGTTAATTTCTTGTCGCGGGCTTTTCCAATAAGAGATTTAGCCTGCAAAGAAATTTCTGAAAGAGGCAATGATTCTGCGTTTCTAATGACTGGAGTTAAAAGACCATCATCAACAGCAACTCCAAAGGCAAGGTCAACATTTCCATGAAAGTGGATACCGTTTTCATCCCAAGATGTATTAATTTCAGGAATCCATTTTATAGTCTCCGCGCAAGCCTTTAGGATTAAATCATTTATCGTTAAACGAAGAGGGGAATCAGATTCTGAACGGGTCTTCAATTTTTCGTTCATGACCTCACGAGCTAATCGTAGAGGGTGAGAATTTATTTCTTTTTGTAAATAAAAGTGCGGTATTGTAGTTTTTGATTGTAACAGTCGGCTTGCAATGACCGATCGCATTTTTGAAAGAGGAATAACTTTTTCAACTAATTTCCCATTAGAAGATGGCAGGCCCGAGAGCACTACACCTTGATCAACTCTATTAGGGGAAGTAGCAGTCAAGGCAGTTGATTCAACACCTTGAAGATCCTTTTTTACAATTCGTCCGTTTGGTCCGGTGCCAGTAACAGAAGCAAGGTCAATATTCTCATCTTTAGCGATTTTTTTTGCAAGTGGAGAGGCAAAAATACGAACAGCACCTGTAGAAGAAATGTTCAGAGGTTCAGATGATGAAATACCTTCTTCAGGTGTTGGCTGTTCGTCTGTCTCTGCATTCGCAGTCAGATCAGCTTCATTTTCAATCTCTACAGCTTCTGCTTCTGGAATATTCTTAAGATTATCTTTCGGAGGAATGTCCGAGGTTAGAACAGGTATTTCTTCGTCGGCTTCTCCGACTGCAGCAAGAGGACTACCAATGGGAGCTTCATTTCCCTCTTGAACAAAAATCTCAAGCAACACACCGTCATCGAAATTCTCGAGTTCCATGGTAGCCTTGTCAGTTTCAATCTCTGCTAAAACATCTCCATTGACAACCTCATCGCCTTTTTTCTTGTGCCATTTCACGACAGTGCCGACAGACATCGTGTCACTCAACTTTGGCATTTCAATAATACTGGCCATACTTTTAAATTAGCTAGATGAGTTCCATGGCCTTTGCTAGGACCCGCTTTTGATCAGGAATTTGAGCAGACTCTAAAGCTTTGCTGTAAGCCTGAGGAACATCAATCGCAGAAACTCTTTTGATGGGAGCGTCTAAATAATCAAAAGCTTGGTCCTGTATCATAAAAGCAATTTGAGAATCCACTCCGCAAAATGGTTTATTCTCCTCAACCAATAAAACACGATTCGTTTTTTTAACTGTCTTCAAAATTGCTTCAACATCTAAAGGGCGAATCGATCTAAGGTCTAGGACTTCAACACTTACCTTGTGTTTTTCTTCTAAGATTTTGGCAACCTCAAGGGAAGTATGAACAGATTTACCATGAGCAATTATGGAAAGATCCGAACCTTCATGTACAACTTTTGCCTTACCAAGAGGAATTAGCAGATCCGAGTCTTCTGAAACCTCATCCTTCATGTTATATAAAATGGTATTTTCCATTACGCAGACTGGATCGTTGTCGCGAATTGCGGATTTAAGCATTCCTTTTGCATCAGCAGGGGTAGAAGGACAAATTACTTTTAATCCAGGCGTGTTAGCAGCGAAATTTTCCGGTGTGTGTGAGTGTGTAGCACCTACATTAGTTCCGCCGTTAGCGGGTCCTCTAAAAACGATCGGAATATTTATGAGTCCACCTGACATATAACGAATACTAGCTGCGTTGTTGAAAATTTGATCGAATGCAACGTAACAAAAACTCCAGAACATAAACTCCACAACTGGACGCATTCCCATCATCGCAGCACCAACTGCGAGTCCGGAAAAAGCTGCTTCGCTAATCGGGGTATCAATTATTCTATCGGGTCCATATTTTTCCAGCATCCCCTCAGAAACCTTGTATGAGCCTTTGAACTGGGCTACTTCCTCACCCATAAGCACGACATTTTCATCGTGCTCAATTTCCTCGGAAAGAGCTTGGTTGAGTGCTTCTCGGTAAGTAATTATGGCCATGAATAAAATTATAAAGTTTCAAAAAATATAGTGCCCTCTGACTTTTTTTCATCAGGGTGATCGGTTTCCCAATAGACATCGTCCATTAACTCCGCGGGATCGGGTAGGGGGCTAGCATGGGCAAATTCCGCGGAAGCTTCTGCTTCGTCCTTAGCCTGTTTGTCTAACTCATTGAACTTCTCATCTGTAAGAATTCCTTCTTCGAGTAATTTTGCTTTGAACAAACTTATTGGGTCCTTATTTTCTTTGTATTCCTCAATTTCTTCTTTACTTCGATATGTTTGATCTGGGTCAGCAACTGAATGACCTCGGTAGCGATAAGTAATGATTTCCAATACAGATGGCCTAGAAGTCTCGCGGGCACGAGCCAGTGCATTCTGGATGCTGCACCTAACTTCGTAAAGGTCGTGCCCATGTGATAAAGACCAATCAATATCAAAAGCTTCCCCTCTTCTGGCGAGAGGTTCACCGGCAGAATGTCTAGCTTCTGCTGTTCCCATAGAATACCCGTTATTTTCGATGATATATATTACAGGCAAATTCCAAAGAGACGCTAAATTGAGAGATTCATAAAATGGGCCCTGATTGGTCGCACCATCACCCATGTAACACAAACACGAGCCTTTTGTACCCTTGTATTTTAGTGCAAATGCCATACCCAAGCCCAAAGGAGTTTGGCCACCGACAATTCCATGACCTCCCCAAAAGTTCTTGTCGGGAGCAAAAAAGTGCATGGATCCACCCTTACCCTTTGAACATCCAGTTTTTTTACCAAAAAGTTCAGCCATGCACTCATCCATATCCATACCTACCGCAAGTGCGTGTCCATGATCCCGATAGGCCGTGATTATGTGATCATCCTTTCCCATTGCGGAAACTGATCCAACAGCCACTGCTTCTTGTCCTATGTAGAGATGAAGAAATCCTCCAATATGTCCTTGCTGATAGGCCCGCAATGATCTTTCCTCAAATCTTCTAATTCTAACCATTTGGGAAAGCAGATCAATTTTTTGATCGGGTTCTAACTTTAGGTTAACCTCTTCTTTTGAGAAGTCTAACGCTTCATTAGGACTGGAATTTTCGCTTGGGTTAACTTGTACTGGC
>MDTC01254627.1_pt1 | contig 12456 bp, 11 predicted proteins | sample 811181 | NCBI WGS metagenome assembly MDTC01 (sample SAMN05326644, study PRJNA326480) | marine metagenome | isolation source: seawater | place: Pacific Ocean: North | collected 2011
ATATAACATGGACGATTTTAATCCTAAACCGGATAATATACCGGATTTTGTTTTACCCGAACAAATACTTGAACAGCTGTACGAATTTTCTGGAACGGGAGATTCCGCCAAAGGTTTTCTTTTAGCTTTCGTTGGACCTAATGGAGCGCCCACAATTTATACAAAAACAGATACTCAAATCGTAGAAATGGGTTTGCGTAAAGCCATAGAGCAATATTTAGAACAATTAGAGCAGCCCGATATTGATGGAAGTATCGGACCTCCAGAAGACTAATTTATTGACACGCGGCATTTTTTATGCTATCATTGTCTTAAATGATATATTCTTATGAACTTGAACAACATGTTCTTTCGGGCCTAATAAAACTTCCCGACTGCTATCCCGAAGTAGCTACAATATTAAACTCTGAAGATTTTTATTCAGAGAGTAGTTGTGTACACAAAACTATATTTAAAGTCATAAAAATGGCATTAGATAATGGAGAGGAAATAGATGAGATTATTATAGCTCAAAGATTGTTGGATCTAAATATAAATTTTGAAGACAACATTGACATCACAAGTTTCTTACAAACCCTTGGGATGAAAAAAATAAACAAGTCTGGTTTCATAGGTGCGGTTAGAGATTTAAAGAAAATTAGTGTCAGAAGACACATATATACCCAAGCTTCAAAAGTGGCGAAAAGAATGAAGACCATTCAAAACTCTTGCTCTTTTGACTCCATAATTGAAGAAGCAGACAATCTTTATAATACAGAAATTGAATCTTACTCTATAGATAGAACTGCTCCAGAAAATATCTACGAAGATATGGAGGAAATTGTAGAAGAAAGAGGCAACAATCCTGTCACAGAATTTGGGTTAATGGGGCCGCATTCTCGTTTAAATGAACTTTACGGTTCTCTCTTAAGGCCCGGTAACATAAGCGTAATTGTAGCTAGGTCGGGAGTCGGAAAGACTACTTTTTGCTTAGATTTTGTGAGTAAGGTTTCATTAAAGTATGATAACATTCCGATATTGCATTTCGATAATGGGGAAATGAGTAAAGAAGAGCTTCTCCATCGCCAATGCGCAGCTTTATCAGGAGTGCCTTTAAACTTAATTGAAACTGGAAATTGGAGGAGAAACGAAGAATGTGTAGAAAAAGTTCGTGCAGTTTGGCCTAAAATAAAAGAATTTAAATTATACTATTATAATGTGGCGGGCATGGATGTAGCCTCTCAAGTTAATGTTTTGAAGCGTTTTTATTATTCTTTTGTAGGAAGAAATAATCCTTTAATATTTAGCTTTGATTACATAAAAACTACCAGCTCAATGAGAGGGAAAAATAGCAATGAGTGGGAAGTAGTAGGAGATATGGTTACTTCTTTTAAGAATTTAATAACTAAAGAGATACTAGGAGATGACGGAGAGCCAGTAATAACTATGCTAACCAGTGTTCAAAGTAATAGATCTGGCGTAGTAACCAATAGAAGGGTAGAAAACATCCAAAGTGACGAAAGTATAGTTTCTCTATCTGATAGAATTATACAATTTTGTTCTCATATGTTTCATCTACGACCTAAGGTAGCAGAAGAAATACAAGCAGAAAATGCTCAATTTGGTACTCATGTTTTAGAACCATTTAAGCATAGACACTTAGGTCAAAACATCCCAAGGGCTTTAAATTTAGTAGAAAAAGAAGATGGGTCAAAATGTAAAAATTATTTAAATCTAGACATTAGCAATTTTACAATTACAGAAGTGGGAGACTTGCAAGATCAAATCGACTCGATGGAGCTAAACTCTGAAGCCGACGAAGATGGTCATCAAACTCAAGTTGATTTATGAGTACCGAAGAAATATATGATATTTTAATATCTCTAGGGTATACTCTTCAAGATAGGGGCGCGTATTGGCAGACAAACGCCGTGTTCAGACAGGGAGACAATAAAACTGCCTTGCAAATATATAAAGATACTGGAGTCTGGAGAGATTATGTTGAAGACACTCCTCCTTTAAAGTTTGAGCGGCTAGTAGAAAAATCTGTGGGTCAAGATTTATCCAAGCTTAAGCAAATACTAAATAACAAAGACTTTTCTTTATTAGAGAAGCCCCCTAGTAGAAATATTAAAAAGCTAACTATGGAAAAAATTTATTCAGAATCTTCTTTAAAAAAATTATTACCCCATTATAGGTTTTACAATGATAAAGGTATATCTTCAGAAGTGCTTAAGCTTTTACAAGGAGGACTTGCAACTCAAGGCCAATTATATCAAAGATTTGTTTTCCCTATTTATAATAACTTAGGTCAAATCCACGGTTTTTCAGGAAGGGATATGCTTAATAAAAAAGATAGGCCAAAGTGGAAACACGTAGGCAGAAAATCTTCTTGGGTTTATCCAATCAATGTCCCCACTTTGAAAGAGTTTTTTCAAGAAGGTTTGGATGAAATCATTTTAGTCGAGAGTATTGGAGATCTTTTATCGCTTATAGAGGCTGGCTACAAAAATGTTATAGTGACTTTTGGTCTTGAAGTTTCTCCTTCTGTTATAAATTCTTTAGTATTTTTAAATCCTGCTAATATAACTCTAGCATTTAATAATGATTTTAAATCTAAAGAGAACAGAGGATTAATAGCGTCTTTTAAAAATTATTTAAAATTATTATCTTATTTTGATGCGCATAAATTAAAAATTTGTTTGCCTTTAGCTAATGATTTCGGAGACATGAATACTAATTCTTTTGAAAAATGGGCTGAGAAACTTAATAATATAGACATAGAAGAACAACAGAAGCTTATTGTTAGTGAGTCTTCGTATTTAGTAAAATCAAATAAGCTTTCGAAAAAATTGATTAAAAACAGAAACCTTTTGAAAGAAATTATAAATGTCTAAACTCACACCTCTTTCTGCCAGCAGACTTAAGACTGCCCAGACTTGCTCTTGGATATATTGGTGTAAATATAAATTGCACCTGCCTGATAAATCTAACGACGGAGCTTCTAGGGGAAGTATATGTCATTTAGTTTTTGAGTGCTTAGGAAACCCTCGCCATAAATCTCATTACAAAAAAATTATAAAATCAGGAACTACAAAAGGGAGTGCTGCAGTTTGGAGAATGATAACAGGTTATGCAAAAAAACTAAACGTGGATGACGCTGAAAACTTAGATCTGATAGATACCATGACAGTTAACGGGTTACGTTATGATTTTTTTGGCGGAGAAATAGATGTGCCAACTGAAGCAATTTCTGAAAAAGAGTTTAATATAGAGGTAAATGAAAGTGGAAAAAAGTACAGAATACGAGGCTTTATAGATAAACTATTTTTATATAGTAAAAAAAAGAAGGCCTTAATAAGAGACTTCAAAAGCAGTAAACAAGTATTTAAGGGTAAAGAAGTTACAGATAACTTACAAAACCTAATGTATGCATTAGCGGTTCAAAAGCTTTATCCAGAATATTTAAAAAGAGAATCTGAATTTGTTTTTTTAAAGTTTGACCTAACAGAAGATCTTTTTGGCAAAAAAGGTTCGGGTATAGTTAGAATGGGAGATATGGAAGACCAAGAGCTTGAAGGCTTTGAGTATTATTTAACAGAGGCCCAGTCTTTCATAGATAATTTCTCCGAGAAGGACGCGATAAATAATCTTGCAGCCAAGCAAAAATACCCTTCTGATGGAACGTTTGGTGGTCCCCTAGCTTGCGGCAAAGACGGATACAAGATGTCTCGAGGTCAGCCTGTTCTTGACGAATCAGGAGAACCTATAAAAGCATTTATATGCGCATACAGAAAACCGTTTATATATTATGTTTTAATTAATAAAGATGGAAAAGTGTTAAAAAGTGTATTTGAAGAAGATAAACATGAATTATTTGCGGATGAGGACAGGGGAGAAAAAATAGAAGAAAGAAATTATAATGGATGCCCACACTGGAACAGAGAAGACCCCTTTGAACTCTAGAGTTGCAGCTGCGATTTGTATTTTTCACAATGGATCGATTTGTTTAGGTCGAAGAGCAGATAATGATTATCCTTTTTCAGGTTACTGGGCCCCTTTTGGAGGTACAGTAGAGGAAGGAGAAAACCCAATGGTTGCTGCGTGCAGAGAGTTAAAAGAAGAAACGCAGGTGGCTCTTGATATTTTAGATATTCATTATATGAATCAAATTTCAAACGAAGATGGTAGTATTTATATACTTTATGCATATCATTCCCCTAAATTAATTATACCAAATCTTAATTTTGAACACACAGAGTCTGGCTATTTTAAGATTGAACATATAGATTCTAGCCCAAGTCCTATTTGCCCTAAAGTTGCAAGCTCTATAAAATCTTATGAATCTAGGAGATGGAAAGGTTAAATATGTGTAAAATTAAGCATGAATCTAATAATAGACTCGTGCTTCAGCGAGCCTCCTAGTAATATTTCATGTTTTAGGGATGTAACTTTATATGCTAAGTGTTTTGTGGTAGAGGATGTATTGGTGCAATGTCCTGTAGGCACTAGATCTATATACTGGGAGTGGTTAAAAGCATATGGAGCGCATGATTTTGTTTCTGAATTAATTAGAGAAGATGAATCAGAATTTGGTTTTCGTATTAAGAGCCAAGGAGGGGATTTTAATATAGATAGGCTTGATCATTTTAATCTCGCCTCAGTCATTTCAGCTCTAAATAAATTTAGAAATAATTAGAATTATTTAATTTTTGTCTTATGATAATAATGTAGGCACTCAAAAGAGGCTTACATAAACATCTAACCAGAGTTAAATTATGACAAACAATACTACTAAAAATTCAAAAACGGGCCTTGAAGTCCCCCATTCCCCTTCCTCCACTTCATTTGGAGTTCCCTTTAGTCGAGATGAATTCTTGACTCCATTTGACGCAATGTTTGACAATGTCATCCAGCGTGCTTTCCCGAGTTTCAGCCAAGAAATAGGCTTGGAATTCTTTGAAAAGAATAGTTATCCTAAGGTTGATGCTATTGATTATGATGACAAAATTACTATTGAGGCAGAAATTCCCGGCCTTACTAAAGAAGAGGTATCCGTAGACTTAGAGAAGGACATTCTTACCGTTTCTGGACTAAAGCATAGCAGGGATACCGATACCAATGCTCGCTATATAAGAAAAGAACTTAAGCGCTCTTCGTTTAAGCGTTCTTTTAAGCTTGGGGCTAATGTAGATCCTAAAAAGATCAACGCAGATTTTAATAATGGAGTTCTTCTTGTCACTATTCCAAAGAAAGAACCCGTAAAACCTAAAAAAATTAAGATTTTATAAATACTTTAAAGAACTCATAGTATTTATTAGAGCGCCTCTTGGGGCGCTCTTTTTTTTGAATATTTTATAAAAAAGTGTATATAAATTTATATTATGAAAAAAATATTGTTATTTTTGTTTTTATTCTTAACGTCTTGCAGTGACGTATGTCATTGCGAAAAAGAATGTAAGGACTGTTCAGACTGCAGCAATTGCAGTTGCTCTTAATATCTAGGAGGGACAATGATCAAGCGTCGTCTTAAAGGAGTATCTTTTGTTAATTTAATAACAGGCTATCTTTTATCTATTGTTTTCTTTTTTATTATTTTCTTAAATAGACCTAATGCGACGGAAATAGCAAGCTCGATAGAAGAATCAAAAATTCTTTTTACAGAAATAAATTCTACAAAAACAGAAAAGGAGTATATTTATTTTCCCTCTAGTCCTAAAGTTGTTTATCGGGATATATTAGTGGATTCTAAAAATGATGCAGCTGCTCCTGTATTAGTTCGAGACAACAAACTTCTCAGTGCTAATGCAGGTAGCGATATAGTGATATCGCAGGGAGGGATTGATCATGAAATTTCAAAAAATAATAGAGTGGACCATTTACGTCCTTTGGTTAGCAGTGCTAATGTTAGGGTACATAACTTCCGCAATAGGTCTAACATGGATTCTAAACCAGATGAACAAATTGATAGGGGTTTATTAGATCGCCGTTTAGCCGAGTATAGAGATGACAGATTTTATTCCGATAGATATATCGAAAGAAATACGATAGATACAGACAGTTTTAGTTTAGATAATCCAGATGCCGAATTAAATTTATCTAAACTTACAGTACATACAGATGGAGACGATACCGAACTAGGGGAAATAGATATTAATTTTGATGACTCCTCTAAGGGTTACGGAATCGGCAAAGGAGGAGAATTATATGCTTATAACTTCCCCAGTCAAGGTGTTGGAGCTGGCATTGGATCCGCTGGGCTTGGAGCAGGCGCGGGAGGTGGTGCGGGACTTGGGGCCGGAATAGGCGAAGGAATACTTAATGGAGAGACAGTTCCCACACTAGGAGGTATCGGAGATGGTGCTAAAAGCTTATACGGCGAGCCTGTTGCGCCAGCAGGAGTTGGGGGGCTTGTCGGAGGAGCGGGAGCAGGAGGCGCCGCAGGACTAACGCAGGGTTATATTACCGAAAAGCTTGGTCTAGGCGTGGGCATTGGAAACGGGATGAGGGACGGAGGACGGAGGCAATATAATTATGACCATCTTCCTAAAAATGGTGCGCTTCATATCATGATACATGTAGATGGCAGCGGTAGCATTTTAGCAACAAGAAAACAACTTGATATTATGAAAGATACTCTGCTAAAAGAAGCCTTACTTCCTTACTACAACAACGACGAGAATCTTTACAATAAAAGAGTTTCAATTATTGATAGCTCAGGAGAAAGAAGCCTTCAGTTTTTTAAAGAAGCGTCAAAAAAAGATAATGTTTTAGCTATTGCATTTCAAGATGAAGCTGCACCAGACTACCATCTGCCTAACTTTAACAAGAAACCTCAAGACGCTTATAGTTATGACCTTAATGGGCTAAAAAATGTTTTGCGCGGCCATAAAGGGCTATATCGAGGTATAATGTTTCAAGTAGACAGGGGTAGAGTTTTTTCTAAATCTTTCAAAGAGATGGTTCAGTTTGCATGGAATGGAGAAGGATACCTTGCAAAACAAAACTTAAAGCAGTATCATAGGGATAATAATCTAGATAATATTAAATTAAAAAAAGGAATAGTTTTTAGCGATGAATACCATGCTACATCAGAAGGCGATCCACAGTATTACTTAGATTTAATTTTTAAAGCCTCAAAAAAAATTGGCATTGATTTAAATGTTTATTCCGCAGGGCTTTTAGATGGTGTTAAATATTAAGTGTATATCCTTATAGGATGAATTCGCAAGATAAAATAGCAATAGAAAACTTAATAGTTATAGCTTCCTACATGAAAGATAATTCAGTTTTACAGGATAGAGATGAAGAAATTCTTATAGAGTCGATGTCTAGATGCGCAAGATTGATTAATTATAATTTATCGGATTTGTTTGACGAAGAAATTACCCTCTCACAGCTGGATACATTTGATGTAGATGCAATAATTAAAGCTGTAAAAAAGAGAAAAAAGAATTGACTCTTGATAAAATTTGTGATACCATTATGAAATGGTTCCAGTTTTCAAGTCTGACTACAGCATAGGCAAAAGCATTTTAACACTAAAAGATCCATCAACAGATGGGCCGAGTAGCATTTTCTCTATACTTGATAAGTATAAACAAAACACCTTATGCTTGGTTGAGGACAGTCTAACAGGGTTTCTTAAGGCATATTCTCAGTGTGAGAAATTTGGAGTAGAACTGTATTTTGGATTAAGAATTTCTTTCTGTTCAGACCTAAAGGCTGAGCCAGAAAAAGGTGGAGATAACACAGAACATAAAGTAATTGTTTTTTCAAAGAGCCCAGAAGGGTGCAAGTTATTGAATAAGATTTATTCTCATGCATTTACAGTAGGGCACGGGAGAATAGACTCTAAGTATTTAGAATCAGTATGGGACGGAAACCATTTGGCTTTAGCTATTCCATTCTATGATTCTTTTCTGTTCTATAATTTTTTTACTTTCAAAACCTGCATAATGGATTTTGATTTTGCAAATCCAACCTTTTTTATCGAGCAGAATAATCTACCTTTTGATTCTTTCTTAAAAGATCAAGTAATAAGTTATTGCGAAAATTTAAATTATAATACAATAAAAACTAAAAGTATTTATTATGAAAACAGAAATGATTTTGCGGCCTATCAAACCTATAAATGTATTTGCTCAAGGTCTTCTTTTGGAAGGGGCTCTTCTCTTGAAAAGCCTAATTTAGATCACTGCGCTTCTCAGGAGTTCTGCATGGAGAGTTGGAAAGAAAATAACTCATGAATGATAATTTATTAAGATTTAAAAAGGATTTAAATTTAGTTATTTTTGATTATGAAACTTGCAATTTAAATCTTGGCTTATCAAGCAACAAACCTTGGCAGTTAGCATTTATAGTAGTAAAAAACGGCAAGATTATAGAAAAAAAAGACTATCATTTAGGATGGGACGATTTAAATGTCTCAAAAGACGCGGCAAAAATAACAGGGTTTAATAAAAAAAAGCATGACAAAGTAGCAGTTGATCCGAGAAAAGCTCTTGACCATTTTGAGAAATATCTTTATGACGATTCTTTCTTAAAGGTAGGGCATAATATATTAGGTTTTGATATTTATATTCACTCTATTCATAGAAAATTATTAGGCCTTCCAGTAGACTATTCTTATCTTAATCAAGCTCTTGATACAGTATGTCTAGCTCGAGCAGTAAAAAAAGAAATACCTTTTAACAATGGGTCTACTTTAAGCTGGCAGTACAAACTTCTCAACATAAAGGAAAGGGGATTAAGAGTTAGCTTGCAACAATGCTGTAAAGATTATGAGATAGATTTTGACCCAAAGAAACTGCACGATGCTTTGTACGACATAGAAAAGAACTATGAAGTATTTAAAAAATTAATTTGGCAAGTCAATATATAATATATATAAAGTATGGTAGAGATTAAAATTTCCAATAACGAATTAAAGGAGGTATATTCTCTCGCAAAAAAAAGACATAACGCCAAAGATATATCTTTTCGAAACAGCTCTCAATTTAACACTTCAAAAAATGAATATGCTCCTCATAGTATAGGTTTACTTGGAGAATACGCTTGGGGACAGTACACAGGACAATCTGTAGATGAAAACATCTATGCAGTTAGAGATGGCGGCGAAGATTTTGAAGGTACAGAAGTAAAAACCATTACTTATTTTGGAGAGGGAGAACCTGAACTTAAAATACCAAAAACCGAATTTGATTCAAGAAATCCTACCCTCTATGTTTTATGTAGAGTGGACAAAAAAAATTTGAACATAATATATATTTTAGGTACAATATCACGGGAAAGTTTTGATGATAATAAAATAGAAAAACAATACAGATCAGACGCCCCTATAAATTATATAGTCCCCCTCTCTAAAATGGATAAAGTTTTAAATAAAGATTTCTTCTCCTCTTTCCGATCTTACAAAGGATGCGTTCCTGCGGGAGTGCTTTTACCTGAGATTACTGTGGAGGATAAATACTATAAGAACCTAAATGTAGATAAAAATATTAGCAACTTTGACTTTTTAAGAGAGTTATGCAAACAAGGAGTTAAGAAACATGAGATATCCAAATTGCCTAATAAGCAGGAGTATTATGATAGAACAAGAATGGAGCTTGAAATTTTTCTTGATCTTGGCTTTGTGGATTATGTTTTACTTAACTGGGATGTCCTTAATTATTGTCATGAAAACGATATTCCGACTGGTCCCGGCAGGGGTTCTGCGGCAGGGTCTTTAGTCTTATTTTTAATAGGTGTCACTCAAGTAGACCCCGTAAAGCATGGCTTATTTTTCGAGAGGTTTGTATCTAAAAGCAGGGCTAGAAAAATAATTGAAGACGGGGTGACTTATTTAGATGGAAGTTTGTTGGCGGATGTTGATAATGATATAGCTTACGAACATCGTCAAAAAGTAATTGCTTATATTGAAAAAAAACACCCATCTAGAACAGCCAAAATACTTACTTTAAATACATTAAGTAGTAAGCTTTGCATAAAAGAATGCGCTAAGATTGTATCAGGCAAGGAAGAAAGCGAAGCGAATATGGTTAGCGACACAATTCCTAAGGCCTACGGTGAAGTTTTCTCTTTAAATAGTGCTTACGAAGAAAGCGAAAAGTTTAAAGAGTGGATAGATAATAATCCTGAAGTATTTAAAATCGCAAAAAAAATTGAAGGCTTAAATAAAAATACCGGAGTACACCCTAGTGGAATAGCCATTAGCAGCGAAGAAATTTCCAACATATGCCCATTACAATTAACAGGAGAAGGAGCTTTAGTGACGGCATATGATATGAATTGGGTATCAGAACTAATGGTTAAGTTTGATATTTTAGGACTGAGGACATTGAGCGTAATTTATGATGTATGTAATCGCTTAGGAATGAGTGTGTACGATATTGATTTAGAGTCAAGCGATTGTTTTTTACCTCTTCAATCCCTTGAAAGCCCTCATGGCCTATTTCAAATTGAGGCAGAGACAAATTTTAAAGTTTGCAAAAAGGTAAAACCCGTTTCTTTAGACCAGTTAAGTGCAACAGTTGCCCTAGCTAGACCCGGAGCCTTAGATTTTGTAGATCAATACACAAGCTCTGTAAGCGGTCAAGACGAAACAATGCATCCTTTATTTGAAGAGGTTTTAAGAAGCACTTCTGGAATCCCTTTGTATCAAGAGCAACTTATGCAAATGGCAGTAAAAGTTGGGTTTTCTTTAGATGAAGCGGAACAAATAAGGCGTATCGTAGGAAAAAAGAAAGTCAAAGAAATGCCAGCTTGGAAAGAAAAAATTAAAAATAAGATTATAGAAAATAATCTAGAAGAAGAAGTGGGAGATATTTTATGGAAGGTAGCAGAAGACAGCGCTAATTATTCATTTAATAAATCTCACGCTATTTCTTACGCAACTCTTTCTGCATGGACTGTTTTTTTAAAATTTAAATATCCTCAAGAGTTCTTTTTAAGCTTGCTAAGAATGACTAAGTTTGAGCCTGCCCCTCACGAGGAAATCACTAAAATATCTCAAGAGCTAAAGGTTTTCGACATTGAATTACTCTCTCCTGATTTAGGTAAATCTCAAATGGATTTTTCAATCGAAGGCAATAACATAAGATTTGGCCTTAACAGCATAAAAGGGGTGAGTGAAAAATCTTTGCAATCCATAAGGGATTTTAGGGATAGTGAAACTCCTAGCAAGTTTGATATATTCTTGGCAGCCAAACAGGCAGGATTAAATATTGGAGTAATGTCAGCTTTAATTCAGGCAGGAGCCCTATCGGGTTACAAATCAAATCGTTCTCTACTCGTCCTTGAAGCTCAGTCCTTTAATATATTAACAGATAGAGAGAAAAGGAATGTTTTAGAAATTGGAGAGAAATATGAATATAAATTATTAAATATACTAGCAGATGCTCGAGACGGGAAGCTCATGGCGGATGATGGTAAACTTTTAATGACCGAAAAGAGGTTTGAGACTTTTAAGAAAAAATATCAACCCTATAAAGAGATTTACGAGAAAAATAGAAAGTATGAGAAGTTCGCAAATTGGTATTTTGAAACCAAACTTTTAGGATATAGCTATACGACTAGACTAAAAGAAGTTTTTTCATCTGATGCTTATCTAATTGACACCAAGGAAGCTCAGGGGGCAAGATTAAACTCAGAGATTAAATTAATCGGTTCTATTTCAGATATATTTAAAGGAACGTCTCGCAACGGGAACGAATATGTTAGAATCTCCATACAAGATGAAGTGGGGAACATTAATAGCTTGTTTATGAACTCTCGCAGGAGGGTTAGGGGTAGTTGGGTTAGGAATGACAGGCTAGATAACTACATAAAAGAGAATCAAAGTTTGCCCGAGAAAGGTAATATCGTAATGATTAGAGCTACCAAAGGAGACGATGTACTCTTTATAGAAGAGATGCGAACTCTTGATAAACAAATTTATATGAAGTTAAGTGATGTTAAATAAAGTGTATTTATATTAAATGGATATCAGAAAACCAAATTTTACGCCAAGGCTTAAAAAAGCTTTAGAATACGCAAGAGAATCAGCTATAGATGCAATGTCTCCTACTATAGATGTAGATCATTTATCTCTAGGAATCTTAAGTCTTAAAAACGGACCAATTTATTCTATTTTCCACGACCTTAATGTCGACATTAATGATTTTTTTGTATTTTTACAGGATGCCGTAATAGCCAAATCAGTTATTACCCCTCAAGCAGATCCCTTAGATGATGTAATTTATTCTACTGAAGTTAAGAAAATTTTTGCGGTGGCGTGTATGTTTTCGGAGAGAATGGACCACGGCTATGTTGGGTTGCTGCATTTTGTTTTATCTATTTGCAAAAATTCCCATGGAGCTTTTTGTGAATATCTTATTCATAAGGGGATTGAAGATGCACAACTTATAGGAAAAATAAAATCCCATTTATCATATCACGCCAGCCCAGAAGAACTTTCTCTCCCAGATCCTAAAGAAG
>MDTC01018697.1_pt1 | contig 12454 bp, 8 predicted proteins | sample 811181 | NCBI WGS metagenome assembly MDTC01 (sample SAMN05326644, study PRJNA326480) | marine metagenome | isolation source: seawater | place: Pacific Ocean: North | collected 2011
GTCCCAGGCCAAAGTGAACAAGCTCAAGGAAATCAGTCACTACGGCCTGCACCGTCACTTTACGGGGGGGACTAGCGTGGCGATGTTTGGTGGGGGCGTCAAAAAAGGCTTTGTATACGGGAAGACTGCGGACGAGCGTCCGTTGATGGCGATTGAGAACCCGGTCTCAATCGAAGACCTACATGCCACCATCTTTACCGCCATGGGCATCAGTCCGAAAACCGCGTACGATGTTGAAAAGCGTCCGTTCTTCGCGACCAAGGACGGAACCGGAAAGTCCGCCACCGGGGTCTTCGCCTAAGCTTTCTTTGGCGGTGATTTGCTCTTGCCCCCTCCATAGCCAAATTCACACATCTAAGTTGATGTTGCCGGTGCCTTTGTTTTTATTCAAAGTTTGCTTGCCATCTGTCTTTGCTTAAATCCGTCGATGTCATTTATTAAGCCCGGTTTTTGCTTTTCTTGTATCTTGTGGATTACCATCTCCTTCCATGCTGCCCAGCCTCCAAATGTCTTGTTCATTGCCATCGACGATCTCAACGACTGGGTCGGTTGTCTAGGTGGACATCCCCAGTCCAAGACTCCGAACCTCGATCGCTTGGCGTCCTCGGGTATTCTTTTCACTAACGCTCATTGCGATGCTCCGGCCTGCAACCCCTCTCGGACGGCGGTTTTTACTGGCATTTCTCCCCATAATTCGGGGCTTTATCGAAACGGACAGAAGATGCGAGAGGCTTTGCCTGACGCCGAATTGTTGCCCAAGACCTTTTCCAAAGCAGGATACCACTCAAGTGGTTCGGGGAAAATGTTGCACTACTTTATCGACGCTCAATCTTGGGACGAGTACTTCCCGCCGAAGGAAGCAGAGAATCCTTTTCCGGATACCTTGGGTCCTCCGAAACGCCCGGTCAGTTTGCCTCGTGGCGGTCCCTGGCAATACTATGAGACTGACTGGGGGTCGATCGATGCCACCGACAAGGAATACGGGGGAGACTACTCGGTCGCTGAATGGGTCGGGAAACGTTTGTCCAAGAAACAAGACAAGCCGTTCTTTCTAGCTTGTGGTATCTACCGACCGCATGAGCCATGGTTCGTTCCGAAAAAGTATTTCGATGCTTTCCCGTTGGACAAAATTCAGTTGCCCCCCGGTTATCGAGCGGATGACTTGGATGACTTGTCTCCGGTAGCCAAGAACTTGGCCGATAATCGTTACTTCCCGCACATTCGGGCTCAAAAGCAATGGAAGCAGGGTATCCAAGGATACCTCGCCTCAATCTATTTTGCCGACGCCATGGTGGGTCTCGTCCTCGATGCCCTGGAAAAAGGCCCCCATGCGAACAACACCATAGTAGCCCTTTGGTCGGACCATGGTTGGCATTTGGGGGAAAAGGAACATTGGCAAAAGTTCACTACTTGGCGGGTTTGCTCCCGCGTACCGCTGATCTTGCGTGTTCCCAAAGGGGTTCCCGGTTTGGCGAGTGGCACCCAACCCGCATCATGCGGTAAGCCGGTCAACTTGCGGAGCCTCGCACCGACCTTGCTCCAGTTGTGCGGGTTGCCGCCCCGCAAAGTACACGACGGTCCCAGTCTCGTTCCCCTGTTGGAAAACCCTAAGGCAGAATGGTCGCATGTCGCCCTCACTCACCTCCATCAGCCGGGTAGCTTTGGCCTTACTGAAGAGAGTTGGCGATACCTTCGTTTCAAGGATGGTGAAGAGGAACTTTATAATACGGCGAACGATCCCTATGAATGGTCTAACCTAGCTGGGAAAGACAAGCATCGGCAGACCTTGCGGCGTCTTCGTTCTATTGCCCCCAAAAGATTCGCTAAACCCGTCGAGCCCAAGGTCGATTCCCTACCGGCCCTTCAATGGAAACCCCTCGCAAAAGAGGCCAAGGCGCCCCCATCGAACCCGGATGGCGGAGCCTTTGATGTCATTTTCTTGAATCATAGCAAGGGCAAGGTACAACTCCTGTGGATGAACGGCTCCGGCGGGACCAAACCTTATGCAGTAATTGCTCCCGCTGGGCTCTATCGCCAACGCACCCGACCTGGGGCGGTCTGGATGATCACCGACGCGGAGAGAGGAGCAGGGCGTTCCTTGGGATACTTCGAAGTCGGCGATCGATCAGCTCGTGCCGTTATTCCGAAATAGCAAGCAGGTGTCTTTCACTCGCTCACTTTTTAGTTAATGTTCTTAACTCGTTTTCTATCTTTTTAGGAGTTCGCACCTGTGCCGTTCGTCAAAAGGAGCAAGTCGTAGGAATCAAATTCTGTCTCGACGAAAGTACTTTGGGAGTTATGCCGAAGCAGAATTTCACGCTCGAGGGAGACAATATGAAGGATTAGTTCTTCGGTGCTTTCTTTGTCCTACCGCTCAAATGAATTTTAACCATCGAATTGGGCAAGAAGCACGAGCTCAATCCTCCGGGCTTCAACTACGCCGACTGAGTGCAGTCTCTTTTTGCTTTGCTAAGCAATTCCTCGGCTATCTAGCCAAGGAAAGCTGATACGGACTTAACGATTACGTTTTTCCTTGATGTGCCCAATTACTTCGCGCATTTCGCGCAGGTCTTGCCTCAATTCCTCGACCTCGCGACGTAATTGATGCACTTCACCATTGCGACCGGCCCGGTCTTCTTCGTGATGGCGCCGGTCGTGATCATTACCTTTGCGATGCTCGCCATGGGCTCGTCGCTCCACCTCCTCGGCGACGTCATGCATGCCCGCGGCATGGAGATGTTCAATGGCTACCTTTAGATGATTGATTCTTTCTTCCATGCGCCGATCGCCCTCGTGTCGTTCTCCGTTATGGTGACGCTGCTCCCTTTGATGACGGAAATGGTCTATTTTTTCGGCTAATTCGTTTTCGTGACGCTGCGCCTCCTCATGGCGGTTGTTTTCACGCAATTCGTGGATGTGCCGCTTTTGCTCCACTACCCAGCGTTCGAAGCGTTCGTCTTTTTCACCATGATGACGCTCGCCACGTTCTCGCTCTCTTTCATGGTGTTCGTGTTCACGCTCGCGATGGAAATGCTCCATTTTCTCTGCCAGTTCGCGTTCCAGGCGTTTGGCTTCCTCATGACGTTTGTTCTCATGTAGCTCATGGATGCGCCGTTCTTGAGCATGAGCCCAGCGTTGCAGTTCGTTCCCTTTAATGTCTCGATCGGCATGTTCATTGTGGTGCCGTTCTCTTTCCTCGTTTCTACGGTGCTTTAGTTTTTCTTCCACGATGCGCCGAGTTTCCTCCTGCAGCTTCTTCGCTTCCTCGTGTTTGCCGGCTTCCGCTAGTTCACGAATTTCGCGTTCCCGTTGATGGACCCAGCGATCGAGAGGATCTCCATCGTGCTCCAGGTCGCCTCGTTCAGTATGGTGGTGGTTTCTGTGCTCATCTCGTTTTCCTCTTTCGCGGTGACCCATTTTTTCTGCCATTACTTTCCGTGTTTCACGAATCAGGTGGGCCGCTTCTTCGTTACGTCCCCGTTTTTTTAGTGACTCGATTTGACGATGTTGCTTATCAAGCCATTCTCGAAGTTCGCCTCCAATGTGTTTTCCACTCTCACGGTTGTGTTCATGGTTATCTTCTCTTTCTTCTGCCAAAAGCAGAGTGGTGGATATGCAGGAAAGCAGAATGCCGATTATTACGTATGCTCTTTTCATTGTTTTTATGGGTTTTACAGGAGTTGCAACAGGGCGGAACTTTCCTATCGCGTGGGCATGTTTTTCTCAAGATCTTTAGTTTGAATCTTTGATCTTCGCAAGAGGAATTGCGATGATCTTTTACAACCAGAATGCAAATAGAGTGTTGGCTTGTTGCTAAATCTCGTCTTCCTTTTACTTACTTTTAAATAAATCCCATTCATTCCATGACTTACAATATACTGTTCATCTTCCTTGCGTACTTTGCGATTTCCAACACTTTCCTCCAAGCCAAGTCAACTAAGACGGCCGCCGGTCATCCTGTTGAGGGGAAGCTCGAAGCATTTCTGGGCGAACCTAAGATCGAGCTGAAGAAAATCATCAACGGCAACCGATTCCCCAACGTGGTGGTAGCGGTTGATGGTTCGGTCCTCGCCGTTTGGAACGGGGTCGTCGTTAAGCGGAGTGAAGACGGTGGCGATACTTGGGGTCCTGAAATCTCAGTAGGTAAAGGCTTCATGGGTGGAGGCGTTACGGTGAACGAGCGCAACGGCGAGATCTTTGCCTTCGTGGAGAAGCATCACCCCCCCGCCGACGTGACCGTCTACAAGAGCAAGGATAGCGGTAAGAGCTGGAAGCCGTTGAAGGTAGAAATCAAGCCTGACAGCAAAGGGAACGCCCCGTCCATGCATATGAACGACCATGGCATCACCTTGCGTCACGGTAAGCATGCCGGGCGCCTTATCCGTGCTACACGATGGTATGCGGGCCAGAACAACCGTAGTAAATGGCCCGATCATTACACCAACGCCATTTACAGCGACGATGGCGGCAAGACTTGGCAAACAAGCGAACCCTTTCCTGCTAACGGCACGGGTGAAGCTGCTATTGCTGAATTATCCGATGGGCGCGTCTACTACAACTCTCGCCGACACTGGGCCGAGAAGGGTGCAAATCCTTTGCGTCGCTGGACGGCTTGGAGCGACGACGGTGGAGCCACTTGGAAAGATCTTTCGATTTGCGAGGTCTTGCCCGATGGACCTCAGAATACCCAGTACGGGTGCATGGCCGGCCTCACTCGCTTGCCCATTGAGGGTCGGGATATCCTCCTCTACAGCAACTGCGATAGCCCCGGCGGGCGCAAACTGGGGACTGTTTGGGTCAGTTTCGATGGTGGCAAGTCTTGGCCCGTCAAGCGTTTGGCGGCAAACGGTGGCTTTGCTTACTCCTCCATGACTTCGGGGCGCCCCGGAACCAAGACGGAAGGCTGGGTATACTTGAACTTCGAGGCAGGTGGTTCCTGGATGACTCGCTTCAATCTCAGTTGGTTGTTGAAAGGTAAAAAAACCGGAGACGGTGAAGTGCCCGATTGGGTTTCTCAGTAGAGCATCCATCCTTACCTAATCTCCACGAGTACAATTTATTCAACCTCATTAACAAAAAATGAAGCTACTTCCACGATTAGCTTGTTTTTTGTGGTTTGTGGCGATTACTGTTTTTGTTTCAGGCGTAGGAGCTGTTGTAAAGAAGCGGTGGCTTATGGAGACCGGGTACGGACTTATGTTCCATTACGAGGCTTTCAAGAATCACACTACCCAGTCTTACAACAAGGCGGTCGATTCCTTCGATGTCGTCAGGTTTGTCGACTCGGTTAAAAGTGCTGGGGCCGGCCACGTTATCTTCGTGGTCGGGCAACATTGGGGAAAATATTGTGCCCCCAACAGTGCCTACGAGAAATTGCTGGGCGTTGAAAACGGAATGTGGACCTCGAGGCGTGATCTAATCATGGAGATTGGCAAGGAGCTCGCGCAGCGTGACGTCCGACTGATCCTTTACATGACCGCTCGCGCCCCGATGCGTCATTACGATGTCATCAAGTCCATGGGCGATACTTTGCCCAGCATAAATGGCAAACCCGTCGGACCCGAAGTGGACCCAATGTCGCACCCTCGTAAGTTAAAGGGTTTCAGGCGAAGTGAAAACCAAGCGCCGAACCCGACTTTCCTGAAGAACTGGGGCGATGTCTGCGGAGAATGGTCAAAACGATACGGCAAGTTGGTTTCCGGTTGGTGGTTCGACGGTTACAAGATGGAAATGAAGGACGCCTACGAGTCCTTGACGAAAGAACCCCATAATATTGACACTTGGGTTGCCGCAGTGCTTTCCGGCAACCCTGAAGCCGAACTTGCCTTCAACGCCGGTGCTCACCCCATACTCTCTCTCTGTACAAATGGAAGGTTGTGTCCCCATCAGACCTTCACCTCGGGTGAGAACCATGATTTTCACCAAAAGACGAAGAAGGGGAAGGGTAAGCTTCTAACCCCGAAGAACTTTCCCGCTCCAAAAGGGGTTGTTTGGCATTTGCTGCTGCCGGTCGCAAAGGGATGGGGAGCAGGGGAGGAATCTAGGTTTGAACTGGAAACTTTGAAGGACCGGATCGACCTAATCAATTCCGAGGGCGGATCCGTCACTTTGGACGTGCCGATTTCTTCCGATGGAACGATTCCCGTTGGCGTCCTCCGTACCCTTGGCAAACTGGGTAAGGAGAGCAAACAGCTGAAGGATGGAATTAGGTCGTTTTAAAGGGTGCTAACCATTCACTTTGCATTAGATATTATTCCTTATGACATCTAGCCGCTTGAAAGTTCTCATCACCGGAGCCAGCAAGGGGATTGGCCTTGCCACTTCTAAAATGCTTGCCGACCAAGGACATGCAGTAGTTGGGCTCGCTCGTACTCAACCGGATGATTTCCCCGGTGTCTTTCATGCGATCGACTTAGAAGACGAAGCTGCTCGTGATTCTCTCTTTAAGCAACTGGCGGCTGAACATCAGTTCGACGGACTTCTTAATAACGTCGGCTTGGTCAATCCCGCGCCTCTAGAGGAAATAACTTTAAAGGACTTCGATGCCTGTGCAGACGTCAACTTGCGTTGTTCCCTGCAGGCTGCCCAAGCCGTCGTGCCTCATATGAAAGAGCAAGGCAGCGGTCGTATCGTCTTCACCTCAAGCATGGTGGTTGCCGGTGTGCCTTTTCGAAGCAGTTACGCAGCCGCCAAGGCCGGCATGGTTAGTTTTACCCGCAGTTGGGCCCTCGAATTGGCTCCCTTTGGCATTACTGTGAACGCGGTCGCTCCCGGTCCAGTCGAGACAGAGCTTTTCAACACCAATAATCCGCCGGGTAGTGAAAGTAGAACCCGATATATTGAAGGCGTGCCAATGAAGCGACTTGGCTTGCCTGAAGAATTGGCTGCCGCCAATTGCTACTTTCTCTCCGGACAGTCCGGATTCACCACTGGTCAGACTCTCTTTGTCGATGGGGGTTACATGACCGGAAAGTCCGCCCTCTGAATTTAAACCGAATGTTTCCCATGCGAAAAAGTATTCTTTTCCTGTTTCTCTTTAGCTCTACGGCGTTTGCCTTGGCCAAGAAGCCCAATGTGGTTTTCATTTTGGCCGATGATCTTGGTTGGCGCGACCTCAGCAACGAGGGATCCACCTATTACGAAAGCCCGCACATTGACCGGATCGCCAAGGAGGGCATGAAGTTCACCCGCGGTTATGCCACCTGCCAGGTCTGCAGCCCCTCGCGAGCCAGCATACTAACCGGCAAGTACCCTACCAATCACGGTATCACTACGTGGATTGGCGATCGGGCAGGTGAGGCTTGGCGCGGTACCCGTCGCAACGACAGTCACTTGCCACCGGAATACGATCGCAACCTGCGGGCTTCCGAGATCACCTTGGCCGAAGTCATGGAGAAGGCCGGCTACAAGACGTTCTTCGCTGGCAAGTGGCACCTCGGGAGCAAGGGTTCTTGGCCGACCGACCATGGTTTCGATATCAACAAGGGCGGATGGGACGTCGGGAGTCCCCGTGGCGGATTCTATTCCCCGTGGCAGAATCCCAACTTGGAATCAGGACCTCCCGGAGAATCCCTCACTCTACGCCTCGGCAAGGAAACCGTCGAATTCATCGAGACCAACAAGGACAAGCCGTTTCTCGCCTACCTTTCCTTTTACACTGTACACGGTCCCATCCAGACCACTCCCGAGCTCTGGAAGAAATACCAACAAAAGGCAACCGCCGCAGGCTTGGCAAAGGAACGTTTTCTCTTCGATCGCCGCCTCAGCGTGCGACAAGTGCAGGACTGTCCGATCTATGCCGGCATGATCGAGACCATGGACGATGCCGTCGGTATGGTGCTGAAGAAACTCGACCAGCTCGGTCTCGCCGACAACACCATAGTGTGCTTCACCTCCGACAACGGTGGCGTCTCCTCGGGCGATGCCTTCTCCACCAGCAACACGCCTCTGCGCGGAGGCAAGGGGCGGCAATGGGAGGGCGGCATACGCGAACCCTTTTACCTCAAGGCGCCCGGTGTGACCAAGCCTGGATCGACCAGCGCGGTGCCGGTCAACGGCATCGACTGGTACCCCACCTTGCTTGAGTTGGCCGACATCAAGGTGCCGAAGAAACAACAGGTGGATGGCGTAAGCCTAGTGCCTCTTTTGAAAGGAAAAACCATTCCAGGGCGATCGCTCTACTGGCACTACCCGCACTACGGCAACCAGGGCGGGGAACCTTCCTCCATCATTACCGAGGACGATTGGAAACTGATTCACTACCACGAGGATGGCCGGGACGAGTTGTATCACCTCGGCAAGGATGAAGTGGAACAACAGGACCTCGCCGCCGCTGAGCCGAAAAGAGTCAAAGCCCTGCGATCAAAGCTCGATACTTGGCTCAAGGAGACCAAGGCCAAGATGCCGGTCAAGGACGACAACGCCGATATGGCTAAACGCAAGGCCCGCTTCGACTCCCTTGCCACCCAAGGCAAGGACAGGCTCGAACGCCAGCACGCCAATTTCCTAAATCCCGATTACAAGCCGAACAAGGACTGGTGGGGCAGCGCCCCCAAGGATTGACCGATGAAAATATCCATTCTGGCCTTCTGTCTCGCGCTTTTTGTTTCTTCGCTTTGCGGAAAGCAAAAGCATCCCAACGTCCTGCTCTTATGCATCGATGACCTACGCCCTGAACTAAAGTGCTTTGGGGTCGATTACATTCGGTCGCCCCACATTGATAAACTGGCCTCCCTGGGCCGCCCCTTTCATCGTCATTACGTGCAGGCGCCTACCTGCGGCGCCTCCCGCTACACCTTACTCACCGGTACCTACGGTCCGGCTAGTAACGGGGCTCTCTTCTCGCGATCCAACAATATCGAGCATCCCAGTTTTCCCGGCTTTTTCCGGAAGCATGGCTATACCACGGTATCCGTCGGAAAGGTATCACATCACCCCGGGGGTAGGGGAGGTAGTGACTGGGACGAGGATGAGAAACCGGAGATGCCCGAATCATGGGATCGCCATCTCTTGCCCGCTGGTTCTTGGAAGCACCCTCGTGGCGTCATGCACGGCCTCGCCAACGGTGAAATTCGCGGGAACGCCAAGGAAATGGATATCTATCAAGCCTTCGACGGACCCGACACTGTCTATCCTGACGGCCTTATCGCCGACGAAGCTATTCGCCAACTCGACGACCTCGGCAAACGGGCTGCCACGAAACCGTTCTTTCTTGCCGTTGGCATTATCCGGCCACATCTCCCGTTTGGTGCACCTCTCAAGTACGTCAAACCGTACCTTAAGGCGAAATTGCCGCCCACGTCGCACCCTTTGAGGCCTTCCGGCAAGACCACTTGGCATGGCTCGGGAGAGTTTATGAAATACAACCGCTGGCAGCGTAACCCCAACACCGATGCCGCCTTTGCACTCGAGGTGCGACGCCACTATGCCGGCTGCGTAACCTATGCCGACGCCCTCGTCGGGCGCATCCTCGCCAAGCTCGACCAGTTGAAGCTGCGCGACGACACCATAATCATTCTCTGGGGCGACCATGGCTGGCACCTCGGCGAACATGCTATCTGGGGCAAGCACGCCCTCTTCGAGGAATCTCTTCGTTCCCCGCTCATTATTTCTTACAAGGGCATTCCCAAGGCAGGCGAAGTCACCCGTTCGATGGTCGAGACCTTGGATGTGTTCCCAACCGTCTGCGACTTGGCCGGACTGGACAAGCCCGATTTTCTGCAAGGGCAAACCCTCGTCCCCATCCTAAAGAACCCAGAGGTCAAGGGACATCCCGCCATCGCCTATCGGGGAAGTGCCCAGACCATTCGCACCGACACCCACCGGCTCATCATCCACAGGAAAGGAGAGCTCGAGCTCTACGATCATACTTCTCCCGCAGGTGAAACGAAGAACCTGGCCACCGAACAACCCGACAGGGCCGCCGCCTTGCTCAAGCAACTCCAGGCCAGGTTGGCGAAGTAGGTCTTCTGCCCAAAGCCTAAAACAACAAACATGATCCATTTTCAAACCACATTTCTTTCCGTTTTCGCCTTGGGCCTCTTGACCTGTTCGTCGGTTCAGGCCAAACCTCTCAAGGTCTTTATTCTTTGCGGTCAATCCAACATGGAGGGGCATGCCAAGATAAGCACCTTCGAGGCTATGCAGACTGATCCCCTGACCAATCCCGTACTGAAGGAAATGGTTAATGAAAAGGGAAGTCCCGTTGTTTGCGATCAGGTTTGGATATCCTATTTCACGGGGGGAGGGGACAACATGGGAGAGGGCCATGGCAAACTGACCGCCGGTTTTGGTTCCCGAAGAAACCCCGCAGAAGCGAGCGATAAGATTGGTCCTGAGTTCACCTTTGGGATCTACGCCCAGAAGGCCTTGCGGGAACCAGTCCTCATCATCAAGACGGCATGGGGAGGGAAGTCCATTCATACCGACTTTCGTCCCCCCTCCGCGGGTCCTTATCCGTTCAGCGAGCAGGAACTGAAAAACTTGAAAAAGCGGGGAAAGAACTTGCAGGAAGCAAAGGCTGAGAAAAAAGAACAAACGGGACGCTTCTACCGCCTGATGATCGAACACGTCCGCAGAGTCCTCAAGGACGTGAAGCGCGTTTATCCCGATTACGATTCGAAGGATGGCTATGAGATCGCCGGGTTCGCCTGGTTTCAGGGCTGGAACGACATGGTGGCCAGCGGGACCTATCCCAACCGTGGGCAACCTGGTGGCTATGATGCCTACAGTGAATGTATGGGCCATTTCATCCGCGATGTGAGAAAGGACTTGAAGGCCCCCGAGATGAAGTTCGTCATCGGCGTCATGGGGGTGGGAGGACCTCTCGACAAATATGTCAGTCAACGCTACGTGCCTATTCACGGATCCTTTCGCGAAGCCATGGCGGCACCTGCGTCCATGCCTGAATTCAAGGGCAACGTTGCGGCCGTTCGCACGGCCCCTTTCTGGGATACGCGCCTACAGCGCATGGAGGACAATCAGGGCAAGATCAAGCAAATGGCGGGCTTCCTCAAGAGCAAGCACAAGGATCATCCGAACAAGGATGGTTCGATGGACGCTCAAGCCCAAAAGACTTACTTGTACAAGTACCGCAGGAAGTTGATTTCGGAAGAGGACGAGTCCTATGCCAAGATTGCCCGATCGAATGCGGCCTATCATTATTTCGGGAGCGCCAAGACCATGGCTCGAATTGGAAAAGCATTTGCCGAGGCCATGATCGAAATGAGGAAGAAGTGAGATGGGGGGGCCCGCTAAGCTGGCAAGTGCGCCATGAATGCCGAACTGGCGAAATAAGAGAAACAAACTACCTAACCTATATCATGCCCACCTTACTTCTCCCGCTTGGCCCGGTGCTGTTTTTTATTGCAGGTTTTCTGCATGCCGAGAAGCGGCCGAATATTCTATTGGTCATGGTAGATGACATGGGCTGGTCGGACCTCGGTTGCTACGGCGGGGAAATCGATACTCCCAATATCGACTCGCTGGCAGCGGGCGGGTTGCGCTTCACCCGCTTTTACAATAACTCCGTCTGCGGCCCCACCCGGGCATCGTTGCTGACCGGGCTCTACTGCCAGCAAACCGGCCATCGGGGGAACAACTGGAACATGCCCAAGGATTTTTCGAAATGCGTCCTCATCCCCGAGTTGCTCCAGAACGGCGGTTACCACACCGCTATGGTCGGCAAGTGGCAAGGACGCGACCTTGCGGTCAAGCGGGGCTTCAATCGTTTCTTCGGACCCAACTGCCAAGGAATGATCAGCTATTGGCATCCCGTGGTGCAAAATGATTTCTACCTCGACGACAAGCCATGGACATTTACCGACGATTTTTTCATGACCGATGCCTTCAATTATCATGCGGTGACTTTTCTCGAGGAAGCCGTCGCCGATAAGAAGCCTTTCTTCCTCTACGTCGGCTACTTGGCGCCGCACTGGCCTCTGCATGCTCGCGAGAAAACCATTGCCCCGTTCCGCGAGCGCTACCGTACCAAAGGCTGGAACGATTGGCGATCCACCCGGATCGAGCGTCAACGCAAGATGGGTCTCTTGTCGGCCGGGGCCAAGCCCGCTCCTTATCCCGGAAACGTTCCGGACTGGACGAAGGACAAGCATAAGGATTGGCAAGCCGAGCGCATGGCAGTCTACGCCGCCCAAATCGCCAACGTCGACCGCGGGGTGGCGCGCATGCTTGATGTGCTGAGGAAATCCGGACAACTCGACGACACGCTCATCCTCTTTCTCTCCGACAATGGAGCCGCTCCCGATGGCGGCTTCGGGCCAAGCAATAGTGGCTTCGGATTCAGTCCCAGTTCCCCAAAAACGAATTGGCGTAGGGACAAGGCCACCATTCGTCCCGGCAGTGGTCCGAAAGTCATGCCCGGTCCACACGATACTTTTGCCGGGTACGGATTGGCTTGGGCCCTCACCAGCAACACGCCCTTGCGCAGTACCAA
>MDTC01063395.1_pt1 | contig 12453 bp, 8 predicted proteins | sample 811181 | NCBI WGS metagenome assembly MDTC01 (sample SAMN05326644, study PRJNA326480) | marine metagenome | isolation source: seawater | place: Pacific Ocean: North | collected 2011
GCTCTCAGGCGAGTAGGGACGCGGATACTTTGGAAAGAGAGTCTTGTACTTGTAATAAAGGGCAAGGCATTCAGGTTGCCGGGATCTAAAGGCATTTCCTATCCTACGGATGCCGTTGAATTAGATCCCAACGAGGAAATTTCCGTAGTAATCAACCCACTTTCTGTTCGGGATGCAGTTTGGCCAACTACTACGGCGGAAAGAATTTACTTTAAGTTCTGCCTAGGGCAGCACGAGCTCAAGTCTCCCTTTTACTATTACAAACAACATCACGACGCCATTCGTCGAAAATTGATGGCAGGGCAACCATTGCGGCCTTTATTCCTTGGGGATTGACGATCACAGCCGTCAAGTCGAGCGGTTGTTTCGCCAGAACCTCAACTAACTCAGGATCTTTTTCGATTTGGTAGTGAGCATAGACATTTCCAATCTCACTTTCGTCAGCCTTTGGGGATTTCGTTAAGGGTATAATAGGCTACGTCATGGAGAAGGGTTTGCTCCGAGCCTTTTAGACGAATGCCGGGCATTTTCAATTCGTGGACGTTACCCTTGACGAGACCCTCGACATGAATCCGTACGCTTTTGCCGTCTTTGGCGGGCACTGCCTTTTTAATTGAAGGTGTGGTCTTGTCGACCACAGGGCTTCCGTAACCACTCTTGTAAATATAGGTATAAGCTTCCATTGTGTAGGAAGATGTCTTCTCGAGAGAGACTGGATCTGCAGCTTGTGTAAAAGTTAATTCAAAGCCATCTGGCTTGGCACGCATTTCGTGTACTTCGAAAGGAACTTTACCCGTCCAATTCACACGCTGAAAAGAAAAAGGATTCTTGCCATGCGAACCCCATCCACGATTGGTTCCACCAGTAAACATACTACCGTCAGCAGCGAATCTGGCGACGATATTACCCGATCCAAATCCTTTGAGAAAGGGGAATGCCGCACCTTGATAGAAGCCATTGACCTTCTCAAGGAACACCCGGTGTACCTTTGAGTGAGTCTGTTCGGAAACGAAGAGTTGGTTAGCGAAGGGACCGAACTTGCCACCCGTCTCATCGCACTCGATCCCAGCTGGAGAATTTCCCATCTTGCCGTGGGGAAGAACTATTGGAGGAGGCACAAGATCGGGCACTTTTGATCGTTCGATCTCAATCCGGCTTCCGTTCTTAGGGTCGGGTGGCTTGGGTCCAAGAACATCGGTAAGGGCAAAGTACTTGTTGCCTGTCGGATTACCTTGAAATCCTCCGGGGCGAAGATGCTTGAGAGAACTGGAACCGTTCCAGAGACCTTGGTTATCACAATAGAATACATCCCCCAAGTGATTGAAGCCTATGCCACCGGGAGAACGGATGCCATATCCCGTTGGAATCGTCTTTCCATCTGGGGTTACCCGCATGCACCAACCGCGAAAGGGGCTCTTGTCATCGGCGCCTCCGGAACCGGTCAGGCAAAGAACCACCCAGATATCGCCGTTCTTGTCGTGACGCGTGCCAAAAGCGTATTCGTGATAGTCGCCATTGATGCCCCACCCGTCTCCAAGGGTTTCGAATACGTCGGCTCGGCCATCCCCGTCACTGTCCTTGATTCTAGACACTTCGGGCCGTTGTGTCAGATAAAGCCAACCGTCCTTCCAGGCGATGCCGAGAACTTCGTGCAACCCTCGGGCGAAAAGACTCCATTTTGGGTTGGGATCTTCACCGAAAACATCCTCGCCGACGAAGATGTCACCTCGGCGTGAAGCGATGGCAACCTTATTGCCGGGCAATACGTCGATACCGCTTACCTCGATCACCTCCCCTTCAGGCAACGGAATTGTGGTAATCGGATAATAGTCAGATTCCACTGGCTGAGAGAAAGAAACAGAGACAAAAAGCATCGAGGCTAGAGCAACCGAAAACACAGGTAAATTCTTCATGGTAATCACTTTTGTTAAAAATTAAAAGTTGGAGTCAATCAGTTGGCCCAAGCGTAGGTGACTTCGAATTCTGCGGTTCCCCCTTTAAAGGTAACGGGAACTCGGAGATCGCCGGACTGAACAGAGGGGTTTGCTCCCTTAACGGTTACTGAAAGTTCGCTGCTTTGAAAAGTATCGCCCTTTTTCTCAAAACCACCTTGCGCGATACGGAAGTAGAGATTGGCCGGTGCATCCTTGGCTTTAAGTTTGATTACGCGCTTGATATGCCCGAACTCACCTTCAGCGGTGGCAACGGGCAGAGGAGTATCTTCAATGGCAACTCCTCCGCGTTCGTACTTGAAGGTCGGACGCTGACTCTTGTCCAAGACGTATCCGCGAAAGCGAAAATCCTTTGTTCGATATTCGGCTTGTGGCCAAGCAGAGTCAGAGCTTCCCAAAGTAGCGAAGGCCACACCGTCCGGGAACTTGATCACAGCCTCTCCAGCAGGAGGTTGATAACCTTGCCCGCGACCCTTCCAGTGCCGAGCGCCGTCGATAAAGTCACCTTGCCAGATCATAGCTAAGCGTAAGTTGTTTGCATCAAAAGCAAGGTTCAAGCCTTCATGATAGCCCACACCAATCGCTCTGGGACCTGCGCCATTTATAAAATTGCGGTACACGGAGGCTTCGCCTTCGGGGGGTTCGATAAGTAGACCTATTGCCCCACCGCCTCCACCGCCACCCGGGGAACTCTTTGAGAGAGCTTGATTCTTGATGCCGGGACCGGACCATGCCACGCTCAAGCCTTCCTGCCCGCTCGCTTCAAAATATCTCACTTCGATGTCATGCTGTCCTTTCTTAAGGGTAATGGAACCAGACTTGGCGGAATTAGCATGTATGCCATCATTGTTTACCACAATCTTGTTGTCGATCAAGAGAAGCGAACCGTCATCGGAAGAGATGGTAAAGGAATATTTGCCATCCTTCGGGCAGTCAATCTTCCCGCTAAAGACAAAACCGAACCCATCGTTCTTATCCTTGGCCGAGATATCGAACAATCCACTAGCCAGTACTCCCGTCTTCTTCGCTTCCAGTTTGGTGAAATCAGGTGCTTTGTTCCACTTTCCGTGATAAAGTTTGTAAGTCAGGTTGGTGATCGGGTTGGCCAAGCGAGAGACACCCATGACGCCGTTCATCAGCTGAAAATGACCGGGAAAAGTACAGATGTAGGGGTAATCGCCCTCCTTCTTCGGAGACTTGAAGTAGAGAGTCGTTTCCTTTTTGGGCTGTACCATCCCCGAACTAACGAGGATACGAGGATGCCCCTTCGGTTCCCAGTTCTGCTCAACTCCCTTGTCGCCTAGCTTCATGACGGCGTCCACGACCTCCTGGCCCCTATCGCCGCCTTTTTTTTTGCCCGGGGTACAAATGATTAGGTTGTGAGGAAGTGCATCCGGATTCTTGAAAACAAGCTTAATCTTGGCGTTCGGCTTAACGCTAAAACTGCGAACGTCGTATTTCATTTGAGCTTCCATAGTGCTTATGACGATCTCTTGATCGATCTTTTCAAAACCTTTGGGAGGCTTCTGGGCGTGAACTTGCAGACCAATTACAGCAAGCAGAGCGGAGGAACAGAGGAATGATGATAGGTTCATAGCGAAAAATCAGATACCGAAGAGAATTAATTAAACATGCAATAGAGAATACAAAGGTTTTAATAAAAATAAGGGAGGACGATAAGTCTATTCGGAAGAAGCCAATGTAAACTTTCCGATAAATAAGTCTCGCAGAAAAGGAACAATCTTTGCATGTGAGGTAATATGAAAACTAAAAGTAGTTCGACATTCCTCGCCCTTGTCGCGGTTGCGCTCCATCTAGTCGCAACATCCGCCGAAAAGAGGCCGAATATTTTATTCGTGTTTAGCGATGACCATGCGCCTCACGCAATAGGTGCTTACGAAGGTTGGTTGAAGTCAGTAAACCCGACACCGAACATAGACAAACTCGCCGCTCAGGGGATGCTCTTTGAGAACAGTTTCTGCACGAACTCGATCTGCGGTCCAAGTCGCGCCGTTATACAAACCGGCAAGCACAGTCACAAGAACGGATTCATGAACAACGGAAATACCTTCGACTGGAACCAGCAGACGTTTCCAAAGCTTCTTCAGAAAGTTGGCTATCAGACCGCTATTTACGGTAAAAGCCACCTCCGAGGCAACCCCAAGGGTTTCGACGACTGGGCAGTCCTTCCGGGACAAGGTCTTTACTATAACCCCGACATGATTTTTCCTGACGGCAAGAGACGTGTCGAAGGTTACTGCACTGATGTCGTGACAGACTTCGCCGTCGACTGGCTCAAGAACAAGCGTAAGACAAATAAACCCTTTATGCTCATGGTTCAGCACAAGGCGCCCCACCGCAATTGGATGCCTGCGCTTCGCCATCTCGATCTATATGCGAACAAAGATTTGCCAGAGCCTCCCACCCTCTTCGACAAATGGGAAGACAACGCCCCACCGGCTCGCAACCAGGAGTTGGAGATCGATCGCCACATGGACCTTAACTACGACCTTTTCGTTGACCTCACTCCAGGCTACAACCAACCCGCGTCCCAAAAGCGACAAGATCGCTCTGCCTGGCATAACATGAAGCGTATGACAGAGGAGCAGCTCAAGGCATGGCGAGCAGCCTATGGGCCTCGAGATGCCGCCTTTCATAAATCAAAACTTAAAGGAAAGGATCTTGTCCGCTGGAAATTTCAGCGATATGCAAAAAATTACCTTCGTTGCGTAAAGGGAGTGGATGAAAGCCTAGGGCGTCTTCAGAAAACGCTTGAGGAACTTAAGTTGGACGACAACACCGTTGTCATTTACTGCTCGGACCAAGGTTTCTACATCGGAGACCACGGGTGGTACGACAAACGATGGATGTATGATGAATCTCTTAAGATGCCCTTCGTCATTAAATGGCCAGGCGTTACTAAATCAGGTACACGCGACAAGCATCTTGTCCAGAACCTCGATTACGCTGAGACGTTCCTGGAAATGGCAGGAGCCCCCATCCCGGAAGACATGCAGGGAAAGTCACTTGTTCCCTTGCTGAAGGGAGAATCGCCCAAAGACTGGCGCAAGGGCATTTACTATCATTACTACGAGTACCCCAGCGTTCATATGGTACCCAGACATTACGGCATCCGAACTTCTCGCTACAAGCTTATGAAATTCTACCAATTCGACGAGTGGGAATTCTACGACCTAAAGAAAGATCCCGATGAACTGAAAAATCTTTACGGCGACGCGACCCAAGCGACAAAAATAAAGAGAACCAAAGCCCAGCTCGAGAAACTCCGTAAGGACTACGACGACGACTCCGACGTCAAGGTCATGCCCAAGGAGTGGCAAAACAGAGTCCGTCCGTCGAAGGGATGATTTGGTCTGCCAAGCATTTTGATTTTTTGGCCCCTAGTAAATTTGGCTTTCAATCCATTCGGCGAATAATATGATATTGGAAAAAATTTTGATCAGGAAATTGTTTTGTTCAAAAAGCCAATTTAAAATTAAACCTTAAAACCCCGGAGTAACCATGACAAATGAAAGCAAATGCCCTGTATTGGGTGGATCTCGTAGGCACACGGCTGTTGGAGCCACCGCAAATCAGCACTGGTGGCCAAATCAGTTAAACCTGAAGCTTCTACATCAGAATTCTCCCCTCAGTGATCCCATGGGCAAAGAGTTCAACTACCCGGAAGCGTTCAAGAATCTAGACCTAGATGCGCTTAAGGTCGATATCGACGCCTTGATGACTAACTCACAAGACTGGTGGCCTGCAGACTATGGCCATTACGGACCTTTCTTCATTCGAATGGCGTGGCACAGCGCGGGCACTTATCGCATTGGCGATGGTCGTGGCGGTGCAACCTCAGGTACGTTGCGCTTTGCTCCACTCAACAGTTGGCCCGACAACGGAAACCTAGACAAGGCACGCCGATTGCTTTGGCCGATCAAACAAAAATACGGTTCCAATTTATCTTGGGCCGACCTGATGGTCTTCACAGGGAACTGCGCACTAGAATCAATGGGATTCGAAACATATGGTTTTGCCGGTGGGCGCGAGGATGTCTGGGAACCAGAAGAAGACATTTACTGGGGGTCCGAAACGGAATGGCTCGGAGACGAACGCTACAGCGGAGACAGAGAACTCGAAGAACCTCTGGGAGCCGTGCAAATGGGGCTAATATACGTTAACCCTCAGGGGCCTAATGGAAATCCCGACCCAATCGCCTCGGCACGAGACATTAGGGAAACTTTTGGCCGTATGGCAATGAACGACGAGGAAACTGTTGCCTTGATCGCAGGAGGACATACGTTCGGAAAGGCCCATGGAGCAGCCGATCCGGATCAATACGTAGGTCCCGAACCCGAGGGTGCCACAATCGAAGAGCAAGGGCTAGGTTGGAAAAACTCATTTGGCAGCGGCAAAGGAGGAGATACCATAACCAGCGGACTTGAGGGCGCATGGACCACCGAACCAGCTAAATGGGACAACAATTATTTCGACAACCTATTTGGCTACGAGTGGGAACTTGGGCAAAGTCCTGCAGGAGCTGCGCAATGGTCACCAAAGGAATCTTCGGCCAAGGATACAGTTCCAGATGCTCACGACCCATCCAAGAAGCATGCCCCCATGATGTTCACTACGGATCTCGCTCTGAAGGAAGATCCGATCTACGGACCGATCTCGAAACGTTTCCACGAAAACCCCGAGCAATTCGCAGACGCCTTCGCAAAGGCATGGTACAAACTCACGCATCGCGACATGGGCCCTGTCTCCAGATGCCTCGGTCCCTTGGTTCCGGCCGAGCCTCAACTTTGGCAAGACCCAGTCCCCGATGCCACTCATGAATTTGTTGGTGAACAAGACGTCGCCGACATCAAGGGTAAGATTCTAGCATCAGGATTGTCTGTATCGCAATTGATTTCGACCGCGTGGGCATCGGCAGCAACGTTCCGCGGCACAGACAAACGTGGAGGGGCCAACGGAGCGCGCATTCGTCTCGCCCCGCAGAAAGACTGGGAAGTAAACCAGCCACCCGAACTGGACAAAGTTCTTAAGGCTCTGGAGGAAGTTCAAAAGGATTTCAACGACTCGCAGTCAAACGGTAAGAAAGTATCGCTCGCAGACATTATCGTTCTCGGAGGGTGCGCAGCCGTCGAAGACGCTGCTAAAAAAGCTGGGCACGACGTACAGGTTCCCTTTTCACCAGGCCGAACGGACGCATCTCAAGACCAAACCGACATAGACTCGTTTGCCGTACTCGAACCTAAAGTAGACGGGTTTCGCAACCACCACGGAAAAGAACAGGCGAGATCCGCGGAGGAACTGTTGGTGGATCGGGCGCACATGCTAACTCTGACCGCACCTGAATTGACGGTGCTCATCGGCGGCTTACGGGTCTTGAATGCAAATGTGGGACAGTCAGAACTGGGCGTGTTCACCAACCGACCCGAAACTTTGACGAACGATTTCTTCGTAAACTTATTAGCGATGAATACGGATTGGAAAAAGTCCTCCCGATGCGAGCACTTTTTCGAGGGAAGAGATCAGGAAACAGGCGAGATAAAGTGGACAGGGAGTGCCGTCGATCTAGTATTCGGGTCGAACTCTCAACTCCGAGCCATCGCCGAGGTCTATGCATGTGACGATTCGCAGCAGGCCTTTGTGAATGACTTTGTTGCCGCTTGGGACAAGGTTATGAATCTTGATCGATTTGACCTTGATGGATCATAGGGAACTCGAAATCCCCAAATCGTCCGGCGATTTCAATAGATGCTAGCCTGCGTTGAAATTATGAATGTAGGACTGTTGGTTCGATGAGTTTCTGAATTCATGCCTTCGAAAAGTTCTTAATCTCAGTGTTACCTGGAATCAAGCAATTCGATCTGACTGGTAAAGTCGCCTTAATTACAGGAGGGTCCAAAGGCTTGGGCCAAGCTATGGCCGCAGGGCTTGCGTCAGCAGGTGCCGACCTCTTTTTAGTCAGCCGCAACCTCGAGGAGGTTTGCTCGAGAGCTGAAGAGATCGCCGCAGATCATAAGGTCAAGGTCATCGGTTTCCAAGCAGACGTGACAAAGGAAGACGAAGTTGAAGGAATGGTCGCGCATGCTCTCGAACAATTCGGACGCATCGACGTACTGGTGAGTAATGCCGGCGTTAACGTACGCGGTCCCATCGACGAATTGTCCTTCGAAGACTTCAAGCACGTACAGGACGTAAACGTAAATGGCGTCTGGTTGTGCTCGCGGGCCGTGCTTCCTCACATGAAGGAAAGAGGCAGTGGCCGAATCATTAACCTATGCAGTACGCTAGGTCTAGTCGGGCTAGCCAACCGCACTCCCTACACCAGCAGCAAAGGAGCAGTAGCTCAAATGACTAGAGCCCTCGCCCTTGAAGTAGCCAAACAAGGCATAACCGTGAACGCAATCTGCCCGGGTCCCTTTTTAACTCCCATGAACGAGCCGATTGCCGATACCGAGGAAGGAAAGAAATTCATCGTGGGCGCCACGGCATTGGAGAGATGGGGAGAAATGCGAGAAATTCAAGGAGCTGCAATATTCTTGGCATCGCCTGCCTCAAGTTACGTCACGGGAAGTATGCTGGTGGTCGATGGGGGTTGGACCGCGCATTAAATTCCATCCAGGTGGGAAACGGGAATCGGTACCACTAAAAAGATCACAGAAATCAAAAAGCTGATACGGAAGTTACCGGATACCGTAGTGCTCGTGGCAAGATAAACGCCACGGATTCCTTGTATAAACGCACGGCTATGCCGGCTGGTGAAGCAAATCGGTTGTCGTTTAAGCTAGGCTCACTTCCTTGCCACCGTTCTCGGCGGATTCCACACAGGCCATCATCACTCGTTGCGTTTGCAAAGTAATCTCAGGCCAATGCGAATCGGGAGTTCCTCCAAGGGCAAGATCGGAAAAGTTGCGGAAAAGCTTGGTCTCTTGTGAGGTGGGGTGACTGTCGCTATATTCGTCGACAGACTCTCGGCTTTCATGACGCTCCATGTTGAAGTCGCACACGGTTTGATCGAAAACCGGCCGGGATACCGTGTAGGCAATGTCGTTGCCGTAATAAGGCAGAACAAAATCATCGATCCGAATGCTTCCCTTGGTTCCGCTGACATGAGCCCATTGCTGATGCTCGGTAAGAAACGAGCAGTAAAAACTTGCGGAGACGTCTCCATCAAAAAGCATTTCGCCGGAAAACTCGGTCGGCACTTGGCGTGGACTGTCCGAACGTCCGGAGGCGTTCAATAACCTGCCCGTCACCACCTTGGGCATTTGATAGTTCATCACCCACAGGTTGAACCGGATGTTGTACCAACCAAGATCGCCCAAGCAACCCAGGGGCTCAAGATCGCTATGCATACGAATGTTGCCCGTCAAGAAATCTTCAGGCGCCCAAAAACTGAACTGGGTGGCGATACGCCTAAGCTTTCCGATGGTCTCGCCGTCGTCGAGGCTCTCCCGAATCTTCGCGAGACGATCACTGTGCATGAACATTACTCCGTCCATGAACTGGACGCCCGCCTTGTCGCAGGCCGCGATGATCTCCTGCACTTCCGCAGCGTCCACGCCGCAAGGTTTCTCGCACATCAAGTGCTTGCCAGCTTCGGCCGCCTTGATCGCCCATTCCTTGCGGGGTCCGGTAGGCAATGGAACGTAGACGGCATCGATATCCTCGCTCGCAAGCATTTCCTCATAGCTTCCGATAGCCCGAGGGGCAGGATCAAAGGAAACGTGAGCCTGACATTCGTCGATGTAAGCTTGAGCTCTGGCCTGGTCTCGGCTCGCCACTCCGACGAGGCGTGCGTTCCCTGCGTTCTTGATTGACTGCCAGTTCTTCTTGGCGATTCCCGCAGTTCCGAGAATGCCCCAACGACAAATATTTTCGCTCATGGTGTAAAATGTAATTTGGTGTGGGATAAAACTGCACGAATGTCGCAAAAGGACACCGGCGTCTAGCTAGAATATTTCAGCTTTTCAGAAGTTTGCCATCCGAAATGGACTTTAGGGTCTTGTCATCCAACCACTCTTTCAATGCCCAGCGAAAGGTGATTACCCGATAATTATCGGCATCCTCGCCGAGGCTTGCATCGAAATCGGAATAGGCTGCCGTGAGAAGAGTCCCTTCATCGTCCAGCATCACGGTAGAGGGGTAACCGCAGTCAGTGGACTCGTCGCCGAACTGATGAATAACCCAAGGCGGCCGCCAAGTTTTGCCGTCGTCCTTGCTCAATCTAGCACCGATTCCCATCAAGCCGCGATTTCTGATCCCATAAGTCATAAGTAGCAGACCACCTCCAATACGAATGAGATCGGCCGGATGCTGCATAGGCAGAGTGAGCGGACCGACGTCGTTCCAAGTTTCACCCCCATCCTTGCTTTCGCAAAGCTTCACGTGATGGTCGACGTGCGTGCGAACTGCCGCCAACAACCGGGCGGGTTCGACCTCAAGAATAGTGGGCTCGTTGGAGTCGTCCTCCCCAAAAGTCGAAAAGCTCGGCCAACTTTTCCCGTCGTCCTCGGAAAAGCCTATCCAAGTTTCACTCGGATTCCCCGAGCCTTGGGAGCGATAGCAGGTGTAGGCCAACCGACCATCGGAAAGTTGAATCACACGCCCGAAAGGTATGGCCCCGACACAGGGTTCGGGTATGGAAGGTTTTTCATCCACGTCCCAAGTCCGTCCGCCATCCGAAGAACGCGAGAGCCACTGTCCCGCAAAACCGGTGAACTCCTCGTCCTCGACGAAGAACCCACTGGAAAAGGCAAGCAGGTCGCCGTTGCCCGCCAAGCCCACCGCAAGGTGCATCCTATTGCCGCCCTCGGGGTGCCGAGCGACTACGCCGCGAGCCTTCCAATTCAGACCACCGTCATCACTCACTGCGCACACCAAGTCACCTTCCTCCAACCCGTGACTGGGAGCGTTGAAATAAACGCATATCACCTCACCGTTAGGCAACCTCGTCAAGTTCGGCCACCCGCAAGCCTTCTCGGCTACGACACTCATTTCCTTCATCTTTGCCATGAAGCGAGGAATGACTTTACCAAAAGAACGTCAAACGATTTGGGCCCATCTCTACCTTGACGCCCCTATGCAAAGTCCTCCAAATTCATTCCCATGAACCTTCATCGTCGCCAATTTCTCAAGACTTCTGCCACGGGAGCCCTTGCCGCGGGTTTCGCTCCCGGCCTCTCCGCCAAGGCTGGCCGCAAATACAGGACCGCCCTCATCGGATCGGGTTGGTGGGGCATGAACGTACTCAAGGAAGCCATGGCCGCCGGCAGCGCCAAGGTCGTCGGTCTTTGCGACGTGGACGAGGAAGCCATCGACGTCTCCGCCGAAAAGGTGGAGCGCCTCTCGGGGGATTCCCCAAAGGGATACAAGGACTACCGCGAGCTACTGGCCAAGGAAAAGCCCGAAGTCGTCATCATCGCCACTCCCGATCACTGGCATGCCCTACCCTTCATAGCAGCCTGCGAAGCCGGCGCCCACGTCTTCGTGGAAAAACCCACTGGACACACCATCGCCGAAAGCCAAGCCATGGTAAAGGCCGCTCAAGCCGCGGGGATCACCGCCCAGGTAGGGCTTCATCGACGCATCGGCCCACACCACGTCTCGGGCATGAAATTTCTAAAGAGCGGCGCCGTTGGCGACATAGGCATGATCCGCCTCTTCGTGGCCGGAGGAGGCGGCAAGGAAACCCCGGCTCGCAATCAGGACCCCTCCGACGGTCTCGACTGGGACCTCTACTGCGGTCCCGCCCCCCTGCGTCCATTCAACACTCGCATTCATCCCGGAGGCTGGCGCAACTTCCTCGACTTCGCAAACGGCACACTCGGCGACTGGGGCGTACACTGGCTCGATCAAGTCCTCTGGTGGACCGATGAAAAAGCCCCCAAGTACGTACACTCCACGGGCGGCAGGCCCGTACGAGGCGAAGCCGTACTCAACGACAAGTTCCAAACCTCCGACGCTCCCGACACTCAAGTCGCCACCTACCAATTCGAGTCCTTCACCGCCACTTGGGAACACCGGAAATACGCCAAGAACAACTCCGAGAAGCACGCCATCGGGGCCTACTTCTACGGCACCAAGGGTGTATTCCACATGGGCTGGCGGGATGGCTGGACCTTTCATCCCACCGACTCCAAGAAAAAGACCATCCACGAGGATCATCAACTGCAGGAACCCGACGGCCATAACCTCACCCTCCTGTGGGCGGACTTCCTCCGGGCCATCGAGACCAAGTCCGAACCCGTCTGCGGGATCGAACCCTCCCACCGCTCGTCCGTCCTCCCCATGCTCGGCATGCTTTCCTATAAGCTAGGAAGAGGAGTGGCTTGGGACGGCGACAAGGAAACCATCCCCAACGATCCCGAAGCGCAAAAACTCCTGCGCCGCGAATATAGAGAACCTTGGAAGTACCCGGACTGAAAGAGGACCATACGACAAACATTAGGTGATTCAATCCTTTGCGGGTAAGAAAACTGAAAAC
>MDTC01269551.1_pt1 | contig 12452 bp, 9 predicted proteins | sample 811181 | NCBI WGS metagenome assembly MDTC01 (sample SAMN05326644, study PRJNA326480) | marine metagenome | isolation source: seawater | place: Pacific Ocean: North | collected 2011
GCTGACCCCTGGGCGAGCTGGTCCGCCGCCGCCACCACCACGCTCAGGGCGTTGTTGACGTCGTGGGCGAGGCCGGCGGCCAGCTGACCGAACGCCTCGAGGCGCTGGGCGCGCTGCAGCTGGGTCTGCAGGCTGCGCGCGTGGGCGCTGGCGTCGTCGGCGCGCGCCCGGGCCGTCCGGACCTCGACCTCCCGGACGACCGCGTCCATGCGCAGTCGCGCCAGGCGACGCGGCTCGTGGCGGAGAAAGCGGGTTCGTTCCTGCAAGAATGCGATGGCATCCTCGTGCCGGCCGAGCGCCTGGAGGTTGACCACGTGCTCGTCGATCACCCGCTCGTGGAGGGGATCGCGGACCCGGAGCACCGCCTGTCGCACCGGCTCCACCCAGGCCACCGCCTCGCCGTGCCGACCGAGGCGGGTCGACGCGTGGGCGCGGATCTGGGCGCGCTCGATCGCGCCCTCCTCATCCTCGATCTCCCCCGCCTGCTCGAGGTGGCGGAGGGCGTCTGCGGGCTGCCCGGACGCGACCAGCCACGCAGCACGCAGGTTCGCGGCCAGCTGGCGCAGGCCGTCGAGGTCAGCTCCGCTCTCGAGGACCCGCTCGAGCTCGTCCAGGTCCTCGCGGACCGCGTCCAGCTGCGCGTCGGTGAGGCCGATCCGGATCCGCCCCGCAAGGGCGAAGACGAGCAGGTGGGGGCGATCCTGGCGGCGGGACACGACCACGGACTCGTGCGCATGGTGGCGCGCCTCGGTCAGGCTGCCGAAGCGCCAGTACAGGACGGCGATGTTGCCGTGCACGAAGCCGAGCACCCGCGGCTGCACGTCCTGCTGGCTCTCCAGCACCCGCAGCGCCCGCAGGTAGCGCTCCATCGCCCCGCCCGGGTCCTGCATCAGGCCGAGCACGCTCGCCGCGTTGACGAGGTTGATCACCTGGGCATCGACCTCACCGGCGAGGGCGGAGAGCTCGGCCGCCCGCTCGTAGTGGGCCAGCGCATCGACGCTGCGGTCGCGAAACAGCATCGCGACCCGGCCCAGCATGTTCTCGACCGCCTGCATGTCGGTCGGGCCCACGTCGCCAGCTGCGGCGTCCAGGGCGGCGCGGACCTGGTCGGTCAGCGCCTCGGCAGCGGTGGTGGCGAGCCCGTCCAGCAGGCGGTCCGCCCCGACGACCAGGGCCCGCAGCGACCAGAGGGGATCGACGTCGGGTCGAGCGGCCAGCGCGAGCACGGTGTCCATCGCCTCGACCGAGGTCTGCCGGAGCGCGAAGATCGCCCTCCGACCTGCGGCTTCGGGTACTGCGTGGACCGACTGCACCAGGGCCCGGGAGCGCGTCGGATCGCGCAGGCGCAAGCGCCAGGCGAGCTCCAGCGTCGCGTCCACACGATCGTCCGGCGGCGTGCCGGTCACCGCGTCGACGAGGGTCGCCTCGGGTGTGAGTCCCGTGATCAATGCTGCTCCAGACCCAGCAAACTCGTCGGCTTGCCCACGGCATCATGCCATCCCAGAGGCTGGTCGATCGGCGGCGAGGTAGGAAGCAGCCATGCGTGCCATCGTCTTCGTCGTCGTCGTTGCCCTCTCCGTGAGCGCGTGCTCCTGGTCCTCGGTCCAGGGCACCGAGCCACCGCCCGACGGCTGGGCCAACCGCGCGCCCACCTCGGTCGAGCAGGTCATCGACCGGGGCGACACCCAGCTGCTCGCGGTCAAGCAGGGCGCGCTGCAGACCTGGATCGAGGTGCCTGCGGTGGGCGCGAAGGTCGGCGACTACGTGCTGCTGGGCCAGGGGTCTGCCCGGACCGACGTCGAGATCCCCGAGCTGGGTGCGCGCGTGCCCGCCGTCGTCGACATCGCCCACGTGCAGGTCGTCGACCGCGCCACCGCCGAGGCCACCCTCGCTGCGTCCGCCCCCGCCGGCGCCGTGTCCATCGGCACCCTCTACGCCGAGCTCGCCCAGCGCGCCGGCACGCAGGTCGTGGTGCACGGCACGGTGGTCAAGGCGTCGAACGCGGTCGGCCACAACTGGGTGCACCTGCAGGACGGCACCGGCGACGCGGCATCCGGCACGAACGACCTCACGGTCAAGACCCAGGCCAGCGTGCGTACGGGCCAGCGGGTCGCGTTCCGAGGCGTGCTGCGGCAGGACGTCGATCTCGGCTTTGGCTACCACTACGACGCGCTCGTCGAGGAGGGTGTGCTGGTGGACGCGCCGTGAGCGGTGCCAAGCTCGATGTCGTCGGCGCGCGCGAGCTGCTGCGCCGGACCTTTCCCCAGGTCGACCCTGCCTTCTCCATCGTCGAAGTGGGCGAGGGCACCGCCGCCATCACCCTGCAGCCCGACGAGCGCCACCTGCGGCCGGGCGGCACCGTGTCCGGCCCGACCCTCTTCGCCCTGGTCGACCTCGCCTACTACGTCGCCACCATGAGCCTCATCGGCCCCGAGCCCCTCACGGTGACCACCAACGTGAGCATCAACTTCATGCGCAAGCCGAGCCTCGCCCTGCTGCGGGCCGACGCGCGGGTGCTCAAGCTGGGGCGGACCCTGTCCGTGGGCGACGTCACCCTCACCAGCGAGGGGGTCGACGGGCCGGTCGTGCACGCGGCGGTGACGTACGCGGTGCCGCCGAGCCGCTAGCTCGCCCGGTGTCCGGCCCGTCCGGTCAGGCCGACAGATCCGAGAACACCACCCCCAGCGTGCCGACGGCCGCGACGCCCATCGGGATCCGCAGCCAGCCCGGAGCCCGGGGGACGAGCAGGAACCACGCGCCCGAGGCGACCGCCCAGATCCAGGCGGCGAGCGGGGTCCAGCCGAGCACGGCCTGCCCGGTGACCAGCACGACTGCGGGCAGGCCGAAGTGCACGCCCTTGGTGTCGCGGGTGAGGTCGCCGGACAGGCGCCACAAGCCCAGGGCGAAGGCGGCGAGACCGGCGAGGGGAGCGTCGCTGACGAGGCAGATGGCCGCGGGGGCGAGCAGATAGAGCACCGAGTCGGACAGGCCGTCGAGGAGCGCGCCGCGGGGGCTGGTGGCGCCCAGGGCGCGGGCGAGGGGACCGTCGAGCTGGTCGCAGATCACGGCGAGCCACCACCACAGCACCGCGGCCTCGGTGGCGGCGGATCCGTCGCGAATGAGCAGGATGCTCGCCCACAACGCGCAGAGTGCACCGGCGAGGGTGAGGAGCCCGGGGAGCACGGAGCGGTCAGGCATGGGCCCGCCCGGCGATGCCCTGGAGCAGGTCGGCGACGGTGTCCGCGCTCAGGCGGGAGGCGTCGTAGCGGGCGCCGAGGGTGACCCGATCGGCCTCGAGGCCGATCCCGACGGAGAGATCGAAGGGTCGAGGCACGGTGAGTGCGGCGAGGGGACGGGCGCGTACGCCCACGGTGCGCAGGGACAGGGTCTCGCCGGCACGCAGGCGGCGCACGGGGTCGGGGTAGCGGCGCCAGTCGTAGAGGTGCAGCAGGACCGGTCCCAGTCCGGATCCGACGCTGGAATCGATTGGCACGGGAACGCCGCGGACGGGCCACACCCGGGCCTTGGCCTCGCGGGCGGCGCGGGCGAGCTGGGCGGGATCGCCCGAGCCGGACAGGCGCAGGGGCATCGTGTTGAACGCGGGACCGTCGACGTCGGCACAGCCGGGCAGGTCGCGCAGGGTGACCGAGGCCTGGAAGAGCACGTCGTCGCGGCCGGTGACGTGGGCCAGGCTGCCGGCGAAGGCGCCCGCGAGCCACTCGAACGGGGTGACGCCGTGGGCTCGCGCGCGCTCCGGCCAGTCGGCGATGGGCAGGGCGTGGAACGCGGTGCCGTCGGTGCGGACCCCGTTTCCAGGGTCGAACATGCCCTGGTGTCCGGACACGATGTCGCGCACGACGTCCTCGCCGGACAGGCCGTCCTGGGCGGTGACGAAGCGCTCGAACGGGGTGGGCAGGCGCACGATCGGCCTGGTGTCGAGCACGTCGAGCCAGGCCTGGACCAGTCGGATCACCCAGGCGGCGTCGTAGATGACGTGGTGGAGCGACAGCACGATGATGTGGTGCTCGGGGTCGATCCGGAAGGCGGAGATGGCGCAGACCTCGTACGCGGGGTCGAGGCCGGCCTCGCCGAGCGCCTGGATGCGGCGATCGAAGTCCCCCGGACGCAGGCTCTCGTAGCGGACCGTGCCGCGAATGCCGTCGGTGACGGTGCGAACCACGGCGCCGTCGCGCGCCTCGAAGCGAGTGCGCAGGGAGGGGAAGGCCGCGGCCAGCTGCTCGGCGGCGGCGTGGACCCGGCTGACGTCCAGCGGTCCGTACACGTCGAACGCCACGTGGTTGACGTGCACGCCGGGGTGGCGCCGGGTGTCGTGCCACATGGCCTGCTGGGCGGCCGATGCGCGGGTCGCCGGGCCCCTCGCGACCGCCTCGTCCCCGACGCTCCCGCCCAGGGCGTGCTCCGTCTCGATGGCCCGTCCGAGCACCCGCTCCGCCTCCTGGGCGAGCTCGATACGCGCCAGGCTGTCGAGCTCATCTTCGGCGGAGAACCTTCCCTTCAGCCATGCGTCGGCGAGCCCCCTGCCGGTGACCACCGCGAGCGCGCCCAGCTCGCCGTCCCGGTGTCGCCAGGCGACCTCACGCCGCTGGAGCTTGCCGCTGGACGTCTTCGGCAGGGCCCGCTTGGGCAGGAAGACGACGGTCTCCACGCTCACGTCGACCGCGTCCACGACCCGCCGGAACAGCTCCGCCGCCATCGCCTCGGGGTCCAGACCCTCGGCGTCGCGGACCTCCACCGCGACCGCGACCCGCTCCTCCCCGTCGACCTCCACCGCGAACGCCGCGCTGCAGCCGGGCCGAACCTGGGCGTGCTGCTCCACTGCGGCCTCGACGTCCTGGGGATGCACGTTGCGGCCGCGCACGACGATGAGGTCCTTCTCTCGGGACACGATGAACAGCTCGCCGTCGTCGAGGAACCCGAGGTCGCCGGTGCGCAGCCAGGGGCCGGGGGCGTCGGGTCGGGCGGAGCGCAGCAGGCGGTCGGTCTCGTCGGGGCGGCCGTAGTAGTCGCGGGCCACGCTGGGTCCCTGCACGCGGATCTCGCCGACGTGGCGGTCGGGCAGGGCAGCACCGGTCTCGTCGACGATGGCGACCGCCTGCGGACCGCGCACCTGGCCGGCGCTGACCAGCCGGGTGTCGTCGCCGGGCACCGCGCGCCCCCGCTGCAGGCCATCCGCGTCGAAAGAGCGGATCACGGCCGACTCTCCGGGAGGCGGGGCCGCGACCAGCAGGGTGTTCTCGGCGAGCCCGTAGGTCGGGTAGAGCGCCTCGCGCCGGAAGCCGTGGGGGGCGAAGGCGGCGGCGAAGCGGTCCAGGGTGTCGGCGCGGATGGGCTCGGCGCCGAGGAAGGCGTAGCGCCAGCGGGACAGGTCGACGTCCAGGGGGGCGCCGCGGAGCTTGCGCACGCACAGCTCGAACGCGAAGTTCGGCCCGCCGCTGGCCTCGGCGCCGACGCGATCGATGGTCTGCAGCCAGGACAGGGGCCGGGACAGGAAGTCGAGCGGGGACATCACGACCGCCCGACCGCCCAGGAACATGGGGCCGAGCATGGTCATGAGCAGGCCCATGTCGTGGTACAGCGGCGTCCAGCCGACCGTGATGGTGTCGGGGCCGAGCCCGGCGCCGTCGTAGATGAGGTCCAGGTTCGCGAGCGCCGCGGTGTGGGGCACGCGCACGCCCCGGGGCTGACCGGTCGAGCCGGACGTGTACTGCACGAAGGCGACTTCGCCGGGCTCGCCGAGCTCGGTGTCGAGGCCGGCGATCGCGTCGGTGGGCACCCAGGGCAGCCGGGCGAGCGGGGTGTCGGCGGCGAGCGTGCGGGTCAGCTGCTCCACCATGGCTGTCGAGAGCACCACGCTGGGGCGGGCATCGTCGAGCATGGCGGTCAGGCGGGGCATGGAGCGCTGCAGGCGCGCCGGATCGGGGGGGTACGCGGGCACCGGGACGAGGCCCGCGGCGAGGGCGCCGAAGAAGCCGACGATCATGTCCACGCCGGGCGGGTAGAGGAGCAGGGCGTGGCTGCCGCGGGGGCGGTCGGAGAGCGTGGCGGCGACGCCCGCGGCCCGACGGTGCAGCTCGGCGAAGGTGAGGGGATCCCGCTCCCTGCGACCGTCCGATGGGATGTAGCCGTGCTCGGGGAACTCGATGGCCCGCTGGCGCAGCAGCTCGACGAGGTTCACCCGCACGACGCCTCCAGCTGCGGGGCGATCTGCTGGTTCGCCCGGGCGTAGTCCTCGAGGAAGTCGATCTCGACGACCGGGTGATCGGCGAGGCGCACCGCGCGCAGGGGGCAGCGGGGCAGGAGCGCCTGGATGGCGCGCTCGTAGTAGGCGTGGCGGTGGGCCTCGACGGTGGCCATCTCTCGGAGCTGCTCGGCGAGGGCGCGGCCCCAGGTGGAGGAGAAGAACCCGACCCCGACCGACTCGCCCAGCGCGTGGTCCGGCCGCACCTCCTTCGAGATCTCGACCACGTGATCGTGGGCGTCGATCCGGACCTTCACCTCTTCTTCGCCGGTCTTTCCGACCTCGATCGCCAGGCCCGCCGGACCCGCGTGGCGGAGCAGGTGGCGCACCAGCTCGGCGCCGAACAGCACGTCGCCGTTGACCACCAGCGCGCCGTCCTCGAGGAAGCGGCTCGCCTGGGCGAGGGACCACAGGGTGTTGCTGGAGGCAAACTCCGGGGCGACGACGAAGTGCCAGCGCACGTCCGGGTCGAGGGCGCGGGCGCGCTGGCACAGGGGGAGCGCCTCGAAGCCGACCACCAGCACGATGTCGCGCACGCCCGCCCCCCGCAGCGCCCGCACCTGGTGGGCGAGCAGGGGCTCGCCGCGGATGGGCAGCAGGCACTTGGGGGTGTCCTGGGTCAGGTCGCCGAGCCGGGTCCCTCGACCCGCGGCCAACACCACCGCAGTCCCAGGTCCGTCCTGCACAGCCATCGCCACCCTCCCGAACGCAACACGTCACGGGGGCAGGTGTACCGGATGGGCGTGTCGGGAGCGGTGACGGGTGGCTACAGGTCCGTCGGGGGGCGCGTCAGCGGCCGGTCGCTACAGCTCGACCGTCACCGCGTCGGCGTCCACCCAGGTCTGCCAGGCGATGAGGCTCTTGATGCCCATCTGGCGGCTCTTCGCCTCGGTGATGGGCTCGGCACCCCACGCGGCGCGGCAGGTGACGGTGTGCGTGCCGGTCAGCGTCGCCTGCTCGGTGCCCTCGTAGTGGTCCGACAGCACGAGCGGCGAGAGCGAGACCTTGGCCTGGATCGAGGCGCCCGCAGCGAGCTCCTGGGTGCTGGGGATCTCGATCATGTAGTAGTCGGCGTCGGGATCGGGCGCGTGTACGCCGTACTCGACGGTCAGCTTGCCCGCGCCCGGGTGCATCACGTAGGGCATCCGGTCGTTCTTGAGCAGGTAGACCGGGGCCGCGCCCTCGTTGCGGATCTCCATGACGAGCTCCGTCCCGGTGACGGTGCAGCCGACCTTCACGTTCGCGGCGGTCTGGGTGGTGGTCATGTTCGGGTCTCCGACAGGCTGGGATGAGGACGCGCGCGACGACGGGCACGCGGTGAGGAGCAGCAGCGCGCTGCCGAGCGCGATGCCGAGCGGGGACTGGCGGCGGGGGGCGATCAATTGATCTTACCGCCATGGCCGTAGCGCTGACCGAGCTCTTCGCCGTGCTCGGCGCGGAGCTTGTTCTCGGTGACGCCCGCACCGCTGTTGATGGTCTCCTCCTCCTCCTTGTTGCCCCACGCGTCTGCGGACGCATCCTGGTTGCGGCGGTTGCGACCCGCGGCGTTGTGCTCGGCGTGGATGAGCTCGTGGCCGAGGATGAGCCACACCGGCGAGGGGATCTCGTTGCCGTCCTTGTCGAAGGCCGAGACCTTGTCGTCGCTCAGGGTGGGGTCGATGTTGATGGTCGTCGTGCCACCCGCGCCCGCCGTGCCGTCGTCGTTCTCGAGCGAGCCGTCACCGCGGCGTGCCGAGGCGATGGAGCCGGCCTTGGCGGGCTTGATGGTGACGGTGGAGCCGCCGTTGACGAGGCCCATGACCAGCGCGCGGCCCTGGGGCTTCGACATCAGCTTGCCGAGCTGCTCCAGGATCTTCTTCTCGAAGCCGGAGACATCGCCGTCCGGACCGGTCTCCGAGATCTTGATGCTGCCCGAGCCCGACGTGATCTTGGTCCAGGCGGCCTGCACCGCGGCGAACTCGGTCTCGGTGATCTGCTCGCCCACGGCGTCGCCGACGCACTCGACGGTCTCGTCCGGCACGACCCAGTAGTCGCCGAAGTCGGTCTTCTCCTCGCGGCCGGACGCCTCGTTGGCGACCGCGTCGAGCATGGGCGTGCCGTCGAGCAGCTCCAGCTCCGCGGGGGAGAGGGTCGAGCGGTCGATGCCCGAGGTCTCGAACGACTCGCGGATGACGGAGGTCGCATCACCCCGGGTCACGTCGGTCGGACCGGAGATCTGCGGCGCCTTCTTCTTGCCCTTGCCCATGGCAACCTCGCTCGGGCGCGTGGTGAGGAGGACCGCGCCCGAGGGGGGAAGTACCGTTCTGCCTTGTCGAACGCAAGGTACGAAACGGAGGCTCCTCGGGCCCTACCAGCTGTGGCGCACGGTCGAGCTCACGGTCGACACGTTGCCGTGGAAGTCCTCGGCACGGGTGGTGATGTAGGCCGTCGTCGACACCCAGGTCCAGCCGCTGCCGCAGGGGTTGCTGAAGTCGGAGAAGCGATAGTACTTCGCGCCATACAGGCCGTTGTCGACCTTGGAGCCAGGACTTCCGGGCTGGATCTCGGTGAGCGGCACCACCAGGCCCGGGCCGATGGCCTTCGCGACGCTTCCCTTCGTGCAGAAGTGCCCGGTGCTGACGGACAGATCGACCCGGTGGGTGCCGCCCGAGTCCGTGCCCGAGCCGACGATGAAGAAGCTCTTGTAGGGGTCGGTCCAGTTCTTCGAGAACGAGGTGCCGGACGACGTCGCCGCGACCTGATGTCCACCGTCGTAGTACAGCGTGGCCCACGCCGTCGGTGGCGTGCTGTCCGACGTCGGCACGGTCACGGTGTACCAGTATTCGCAGCCGCCGAGGACGGTCAGGGCGATCAGGGTGAGCCATCGGGGATTCATGTGGACCTCCGCAGTGAATCGTGGGGTGTGCGGAGATCGTAGCGGGGGGACTGCGGTGGGACTCGTGGATCGGTGATGCCTGGATGAAAATGTCTATTGCGTAATAGTAGGGGTTACGCTTGCTGTCTGGGTGATCTGTGCGCGCACACCCGCGGTCTCGCTGGCGAACGTGCGGGGACGCGGATCCGGGCGCCGTCTAGGAGCCCTGCGCCTCGACGCAGGTCCGCGCGAGGTCTTCCAGCTCCGGCATGCTGCGCCAGGCCACGTGAGTGCCCATCAGGTCCAAGACCTCGAGAGCCGCCTGCGGGTCGGTCTCCACCGCGAGCTGCAGCAGCGCAATGAGGGTCTGGCGGTCGCGGTAATAGACCATCTGTCCGAGCGCCTGGCCGCGGACGACGCTGCGCAGGGCGTCGATCGCTCTCCGCGCCATGCCCGGCTGGGACGCAGCCTCCATCAGCCCGTCCATCAAGCCGACCTCCGTGAGCCGAGCACCCTGCCCGGGAACGAGTGCGTACACGTCCTCGACGAACTGCAGCCGCCACGCGGCATCCAGGCTGCTGTTCGCGATGGGGCCGATGTCGGTGAGCATGGAGAGGAGGGACGGCTCGCGCTGGACCCTGGACTTGACCGCGTCCAGGACCCCCATGATCCGCTCTGCACCGTCGCCGAGATCGACGTTCTCTCGCCGCGCGTGGCGGAGCTGGGTGGTGAGGAAGTGGACCGCGGCGCGCACGAAGGGCTCCGGGGCTTCGACGAGCGCCACGACCTCGGGATCCTGCGGGTCGACTCGGCCCCACCACAGGAACGTCATGAGGTGCCGGGCGAACGCCTCGCCAGCCTCGCGCAGGACGTGGGTGCTCTCGTGCCCCGACCAGTAGCGAAGCTCTGCGAGGAAGAGCGGCTTCACCAGGGGTACCAAGGCGCCGTATGGTCGAGACCATAGGACGTAACTCGCGAATGCGGATCGCCGAAGCACTGCGAGCGGAGGGGCCTCCGGAAACAGGCGATGCACGTTGTCGTCGAGCCAGCCCCCACCGAGGAGCGACAGCTGCGGGAGCCATCGGCCGAACACCGCGCGCACCTCGACACTGAACACCCTCGACGGGTCCAGCGCGTGGTCCAACATTCGCGCTGCCGCGGGGAGGTGGGTCCGGATGTCCCACTGCTGGCGCTCAGCCGACTCCGACGGCGGGAGGCACTGGAGGCACGCCCGGAGCACCACCTCGACCGCCTTGGAGCGCGCCGCGTTGATCGCCTGGTTGAAGGCATCGAATCCCTGCCAGTCGAGTCCGCCGTACGGTTCCTGCAGGGCGAGGGCCGGAGTCAGGGCGGCCGCGAGCGCCTCCGCCTGCTCGGGCGTCGGCTTCTCGGCGGTCTCCCCCTGCAAGAGGTCCATCGAGATCCGACTGCAGATCCAGCTCGTCGCGTGCTCGCCGACGACGTTCCTCGCGACCTGGACGGCCGTGTCCCAGCCCAGGGGTCCAAGCTCGCCGTAGGGCGCGGTCTCGATGGCCGTGGTCTCCCGCAGCGACTCCCAGGTGGGAGGGGCGGGTCTCTCGGAACCCTCGTTGAGACCGGCTTCACCCGCGCCGTGGACAGGGGGGCCCTCGTCCAATTCAGGCTCGTCGTCGTCCGCCACGGTGACCAGGGGCGTTGGTGAGCGATAGGTTCGCAGGCGCTCCACCTGGCGCAAGAGGTCGCGATCCGCCTCGGGCGCCGCAGCGAGGCAGCGCCGCATGGCGCCCGCGATGGCGGCATCGGCGTCGGAGTGGCGAGCCCAGCCGACCGGCGGAGGAAGCGCTGTGCTTCGGTGCGCATGCAGATGGCTGAAGAAAAGCGCTCCGAATGAGGCGTGAGCCGGCGTGGCGAGCGCCTCGGTTACGGTCTTGACGCCGCGCTCGATGAGGTGGTCCAGCATGTCGTCGTCGCGCCGCCCGAACGAGAAGAGCAGCCACCAGACGTCTCCGGCGACCGCGGGATGGCCGTGCTCGAAGAGGGCCAATCCCAGCGCCGGCCCTTCGTCCCACACCGGGCTGAAGCTGTAGCGCTCGGCGACGTCGGGGTGGTAGCCGATGAGTCGGCTCCGGGTCTGCACGATCCGAGCCACCCGGTCCGGCGCCAGCGGGACCAGCGCGGTCAGGATGCGGTGGAGGCTGCCGTGCACCCACGGGTTGTTGGTGTAGTACATCTCCTCGACGGCAGACAGGATGACGTCCGCGACCGGGTCAGCGTCATCTCGACCTCCTGCCGAGGCCGCCATGCGCTCGATGTAGTGCCCTTCGGGCCAGTAGTTGTTGCGGCCCGACTCGAACGGCGGGGGCTGACGCAAGCGCCCGCTCTTGGACACGGGCACCAGCCACGCCGGATCCTCCAGGTCGAAGAAGAACCAGTGAGCGAGGGGCCGATCGGATGTCAGCTCCAGGACCCGCGCCGTCGCCTTGGGCGTGGGTCCGGTGCGTGCGAGCTCCTGGAGCTCGAATGCCGATCTCCAGAAGGTCATGGTTGCCTCACGAGAACGTCGAGCCTCTTCACGAGCAGGTCGTCGAAGCCACTGCGTTCTGGCTCTTCGAGTTCCATCCAGGACAATGGGCGGGGGATGACCTCCGCACACTCCAATATGCCAGGGCCCACTCTGCGATGCAGCTGTAGAACCAGCGTTCGTAGTCCCATTTCGAGACGGTGTCGTACCAGGGTGGCCATGGCACTCCAGTGGGCAGAACGTGGTGAGTCATGCCGTCCGAGAGCGATGACAAGGACGTCGCCAGCCTGGAGGGGGACGTGCTCGGCGATCGCAGAGACGCCGGTGCTGATTCCCCAGTCGCCCAGTCGGGCGGCGACTCCGCGGAGCCGGTCGGCAGAGTCGGCATCGTCGTAGAGGAAGAAGACGTGCCTGGGCCTGCTTGGCAGTGGGCTTGCCGGCGGCAGGTGGTCGGCGTCCACGTCACCCACGAAATCACTCGGCTCGACCCTCAACACCAACTCGATCTCAGCTGCGCGGCCTGACCGCTCCTGGAGCAACATCCGGTGGAATGCGGGCCACGCCCCCGTTCGGGCGACCCGGTCGACAACGGCGGCGACAACGGCAGCGTCACTTTGACCGGATGACGGGAGCTGGGACGCGAACGCAGGCCCGAATGCCGCCGTTCTCTTCAGAGCGGCGATCAGCTCCGAACCGTCGAACAACGAGCACACGAGGCCTTCCACAGCGGCACGGTCGGGGGCTCCATCCGACGAGACCGCAAGCGCGGTGTCCGGGTATGGCTGTGGTTCGCTCATCGATTTCACCCCCCGACGGTACCTGCCGCGACCCCACCGGAC
>MDTC01099255.1_pt1 | contig 12451 bp, 20 predicted proteins | sample 811181 | NCBI WGS metagenome assembly MDTC01 (sample SAMN05326644, study PRJNA326480) | marine metagenome | isolation source: seawater | place: Pacific Ocean: North | collected 2011
TAAGTATCGAGACAGAAAAATTATTGGAACCAGAATATTCCAAAATTTGTGCCGAGAAACTTGTCAACTGCAATGGTTACAGGGACTAGTCAAGAAGGCTAATAAAGCCAAACTAGATGATGTTGCAGATGCTGGATTGATAGCATATCATGAATATTCGGAGTATAAACCTGAGAAGAAAAAGAAACAAAAAGAAGATGATAACGTCATTATTAGCTGGTTCAGCAACAACGTATGGTGCTGTGAGGATAGTCAGTTGGATAATTTACCCAAAGGAACTTCACACAAAGACTGAACAAGACATCGAAGCTGCCAAAAAGTACGACACATGGAACCGACATTTTGATGTCAAGCAATCTCTAATAATCATTAAAGATTTTTGTGAGAAAAATAAAGAAGATAAAGTAATTGATGCAATATATGATCAACTAAAATATGTACAAAAATTGTATAATGAGTTAGAAAACATAGTAGCTTGGCGCAGCGAAAGTTATTACGTCAGGTATTTCTATTATACGGGCGAAGGAACAAAGTTTAAGCTATTGAAACAAGAATACGCAATATTAAAATCAAGGGTAGATTTAATTCAACAGCTTAGAATGTTTAGCTACATAAAACAATAGTAATTAAAATAAATATTATGCCAAGACTAGGACGAAAAAGAAAAGAGTATCGATTCAATGAAGGCATCGAAGAGAAATACTGTATTAAATGCGACACATGGCAGCCATTAAAAGCATATAGTAAAGATAAAAACAAATGGGACAATTTACAATCACGGTGCAGAATTTGTGCTAATGTAAACTGTAAAAAACGATATCATGAACTAATGAAAACCGAAGAAAGCAGGGAACGCCTTAGAGCACAAAATCGAAAATCGCATAAGAAACGGCGAATGAACGGTAAAATTAGTGCCTACGAAAACGCCTACAGGAAAAAACGAAGAAAAGAAGATCCTGCATATCGTACAAAAGCTTACATACGTACACGAATCTGGCATTGCTTTAACAAAAATGGTGTCAAGAAAACAGCTAAGACATCTGAATTGATGGGATGCACACCAGAATTTCTAAATGCACATTTAGAAAAGTATTTTGATGATAATATGTCGTGGGAGAATCGTGGTGAATGGCATATAGATCACGTAATTCCATGTTGTGCCTTTGGTGCTACGATAGAAGAGCAGAAAATTTTGCACTGGTATGGAAATTTAAGGCCAATGTGGTCAACAGATAATTTAATTAAGAATGGAACGTATAAGAAAGAAGATAAAATAAATTTAATAAAACGATATAATAAAGCTAATAATACAAATTACCTACAATAGTAGCAATAAAAATAAATGCCAAAACCACGAAGATTACACAGATTTTTAGATGGCACAGAAAATAAAGTCTGTTCTATGTGTAAGAAATGGAAACCGTTAACTAAATTTGGTTTAAGAAGTCGTGCATGGGATAAACTGAACTCAAGATGTAAGCCTTGTAAACAGGCTGTGGATCAAAAACATAAGAAAAACAATGTAGAATATTATAAACAACTAAGTAAAAAAGCAAAAAGATGGCCTAAGTGGAAAGTAAATGCCTATATGAGGAAAAGACGTAAAGACCCTGTAGTTCGTACAAAACATATAATGAGATGTCGTATATGGCATTGTTTTAACAAATATGGTGTGAAGAAGACAGCTAAGACATCTGAATTAATGGGTTGCACACCACAGTTCTTGAATGCACATTTAGAAAAGTATTTTGATGATAATATGTCATGGGAGAATCGTGATAAATGGGACATTGACCATGTAGTTCCTTGTTGTGCATTTGGGATAAGTATAGAAGAACAGAAGATCTTGCACTGGTACGACAACCTGAGACCAATGTGGGCAAGCGATAATCGATCTAAAGGTGGAACATATAATGAAGAAGATAAAATAGCACTGATAAAAAGATATAACAAAATTAATAATACAAATTACTTAGAAGCACAAATATTGGACAAACAAGAGAATTGCAAACAAGAACAATAATGTGGCAAACGTTTCAGCTAAAAATCCCTCTGCTGTTTTCATAAGAATAAAAGTGATACTGATAAGACCTACTACATGTATAATATTTAAGTTATGATATACCATTTTTCAGGATTATCGTCCCAACAGCTTGCGTTCTTTATCTTTAAATTTTTTTTCTGCACTTTATAGTTTATCAAATCTAATCCTAAAATTGGTATTCTCATTAAATCTTGTAAAGTAAAAGGTTCTCCGTCTACTCTATATGCTAACGACATATGTGCATCAACGTCTTTAAAATAAGGGACATATACTTTTTGTTCTATTGCATGGAATAATCTCATATTATTGTCTTCATCGCAAACAAATGAAGTCGAAGCTGTCGGTTGGTCTACAAAGTATATATTATTAGGTCGATGTATGCCGCTATAAAACATTGGTGTTGGCATGCTGTGATTAATAGTAATGTGAGGAATGAAAGGTTTAGTATTTAATAATTCAGCAATCTTTTTATTTTGTTCAATAACTTTTTGGTCATTGACCACTAGCCATAGACAATATTTAAACATTTTTTTGTATATAATATTTGTATTTATTTTTATATATACACTATGCCGAAGGTTTTACAATGTGCAAATTGTAGAAAATATTTCCTTGGTGGCACGTATACGTTAATAAAGCATTTTGAAAAATGCATTCAAGAATTACCCAAGTCAAAGTCTACCATTTCTGTAACAATGTCTTTTAAAGAAGATGTAGGTTCCCAACCTAGATCTGCTTTAATTAAAGATGCATCACCACACAACTCTTCCACTTCGCAAGGCCTATAATACCTTGGGTCAACAAATATGACTCGTTTTCCGATAATATTGCTATGAAAATATTTAGAATCATCTGCTATACTGCTAATACTGCCAATCTCATTCAAACCTTTGCCTTCCCATTTAATAGTAACACCGACACATTGAAATGCCAATTCAACAAATTCTCTTACAGTCGCCATTGTACCAGTTGCACAAACATAATCTTTTGGACTACTAGATTGTAGCATTAGCCACATTGCTTTTACGTAATCTTTAGCATGGCCCCAATCTCTTTTTGCGTCTAAATTTCCTAAAAATAGACGATCTTGTTTTTGTTTGCAAATGTTTGCTACGGCTCGTGTAATTTTTTTGGTTACAAATGTCGGTCCTCGCCTTGGAGATTCATGATTAAATAATATTCCGTTAACGATAAACATACTGTACGCTTCTCTAAAGTTTTTACACATCCAAAATGCATACTGCTTTGCTATTGCGTAAGGCGATCTTGGATTAAATGGAGTCAATTCATTCTGTGGACTTTCTAATACTTTACCATAAAGTTCACTCGTGCATGCTTGGTAAATCTTAGTATTATATAATTCGGATGCTCTTACAGCATTTAGTATACGTAACGTACCAAGAGCATCGACATCACCAGTGTATTCGGGTTGTTCGAAAGAAACTTGTACGTGCGATTGTGCAGCTAAATTATAAATTTCAGTTGGTTTCACTTTTGATATGATCATTTGAATATTACTAGAATCTGTTAAATCACCGTAATGTAAAAATAATTTGCAATTTTTTTCATGGCTATCTTTATAAATGTGGTCAATTCTACCTGTATTAAAATTACTTGCTCGCCTGATAATACCATGTACAATGTATTTTTTTTCTAACAAAAATTCTGCTAGATAGGAACCATCTTGCCCAGTTATACCAGTTATTAATGCGACTTTCCTTGCCATTTATATTTTTATTTTCATTACATAGATAGTAATATATATTCTTTTATAATGGAAGATGATAGCGACCTAAAAAAAGATTGGAAAGACTTTTGCCTAAATAATTCAATAAAATATATAGAATATGATCCAAGAAAAGTAAATAAATATATTGCAAATTTAAGCTTTAAGAATTACGACAATTTAATTCGTGAATTCACGTCAAAATCCATCGTTATATGCCCAAAATGTAAAGATAATAATGTCGATTGGCATGGTGTGCAAACTAGAAGAGCAGATGAAGCTCAAACCATCTTTTGCCAATGTAGAAACGAAGACTGTAAACACACATTTAGATTTTAAAAAAAATGGCATCTGTAGCAGAATGGATAGTCGTAAAAAAAAGTAACGGTACAAAACAAATCTTAAAAAAAAATACATGTAATATGATTGCAAGCAATCCAAAAATGGATCGATATGCTCCTACAGGTAGCAACAAACCTATAGAAGTAACATATAATCGCGAAGACTATGCCGAAGCTTGTGCCAGAGGCATGAAGCTCGGACATTTAAGAAACTCTATTACTAAAGGAAAATCTAATGTATGGGGTATGCTTGGTGAAGCTATTGTTGCTAAATATACTGGTTCGACGTTGGCTGATACTTATCAATACGATTTACTTTCCCCTGAAGGAAAAAAACTGGAAGTAAAAACCAAAAAGACGACGTTGACGATACCACCGAAAACCCATTTCGAATGTAGTGTTTGTGATCACAACAGCAAACAAAAATGTGATTATTACGTTTTTGTTCGTGTCTCAACAAATTCGAATAAAGCATGGATATGTGGCCAGATTGATAAAACAAATCTCAAAAGCAGAGCGCGGTACTTTAAAAAAGGTGATAAAGACCCAAGGAACAATTATACTGTTCACGCTTCATGTTGGAATCTAAATATTGGTGAATTAGATCCCGTGGTAAAAAAAAACTAACCTTTTTTAGAATTACCATTGCCTAATTGCATAATATTCTTCGCAACTTCAAAGTCGTCAAATACTTTTTGTTGCGTAGTGTCTAAATATAATTCTTTGGTAGTATCATTTTCTTTTAAATAAATACCTGTCAAATGTTCGCCGATCGTAAATTCTTGCTTACGTTTACTCTTACGATTTCTACACAATATTTCTAATACATTAAAAGCATGTATATTTGCTCCATATGATTTCATAGTTAAATGTTGAAACTCTGGGAATTCTTTTGAGATCGCCGAGACTTTTACAGCAGAATTAGGCCTTGACCTTTCTAGACATGCATCGCACGACATCCCGCCGATCTCACTGCAACACACTGCAACCGATTTGTCCCATTTGATATTCTTTGTACCAAATGTTTTAAGCCCAAATTTTCGAAATCCACGACTATGATATTGTTCTATTGCACATTTCAATGAATACAACCAACCAAAATATATTTGTTTCCTTGTATTTGTTACGCACTTCTTTTTACCTTTAGAATCTGTTACACCAGCGTGGAAACAGCAAATACAAGGTGTTATAAATTTGTTTTTAACAGAGAATCGGTCGTTAGTTTCAATGCAAGGTTTATACTTTTCATTTATTGAAGCACCTCGTTTGTTTGAACATTGTTTAAAATAAATTTCGACATTCGAAGCCTGTGTCTCTGTTTTAAATATTTTTTTATAATCTCTATATTTTTGAATAACATACGGTTTCGCGTTATTTCTTTCCGCCTTTTGCTTCAAAGCGTTTAATTTTATTGGTTCCTGAGATGAACCACAGGTTACGTAACATAAACAACGCAAAGCTCTTTTTTTACTGTTTAATTCATCATTACTTCTAGTTGTCGTATTTTCCTGACTACTACTACTAGATTCACTCAAGCTGCGCTTCTTTGATTGTTTTTGGCCAGTATTAAGATGTGCTTGAAGTCGTTCCGCAAATGAAGGTTGATTATCGTCGTCATCATCATCATCATCATCGTCTTGTTGTACATTCTCCTTGGCACATTTTACGAATTCAATCATTTCGTTTTGCAGCTTATTTACGCATTCGGTAATCATATTCTCCAAACGACCTTTTATAAAATCTTTCATAATATTATGAAACTCTCGAATCAAAAAGTCATCAGTAGCCTTATCGATGCCATCAAATAGTTGAACAAATATATCATTGCTTAATACTTTTAACTTTACTTTATCGTATACATCCTTATCTAGATCTCCTATAATGTCTCTTTCTTTAAGTACAGAATGTATATCTTTCTGTAATATTTCTTTCAATCTGTTCGCCGACTTTTTTATAGCATTATCCATGATTTATTTAATAAATTTACTTTATCTTTTTTTTAAAACATATAACCTTTCGGTATAACTGTCTATCTAGCCATAAAATATATATATCTATTATATCATTATTCATTTTTTTTGAAATTATTTTTTTCGTATGTAAGTTTTGTAATACTATTCGTATAGTAATTTGTCAATTCTGTAAATTTTGTATTTTGTAAATTTCATTTTTTTTTGATGCTGTTAGTATAGTAATTTGTACTCCAAATCAAATAGAACAAAAACGAATAATCAAACATTGGGCACGCACGTGTTCTAGTACATCTTTTATATTTACTATAAAAATAGCATTGATTAAACAAATATTTAAATATTAGAGTTAAGATTAGGGTTCCCCCTTTTTTAAAAAAAATGAATTGTAATGTTAACCCCATAGTAAATGAGGATTTTAAGGTTATGATTAGGGTTTGATTAGTCACATCAATTTAAATTGGTATAAGAATAGTATCAAAATATCAAAATAGTATCAAAATTGTGAAATTTTTATTATTTTTTTCTTATTTATAATCAATAGTATCAAAATAGTATCAATTTCCAAATTTAACCCAAGTTAGACTATTTATACAAGCAAACAAGAGCATAAACCAAATAATAAATAATAAACCAAAAGTAAATAAATATATATATATCGAACGATATCGAATATATAATCCGCTGTTTCACAGGAAAATAAGTAAGTTTATGATATCATATAATGACAAAGAGACGAAAATTGAACAAGACAAAATATTTCATTGTAGATGAAAATAAAAATCATAAAAGTGTACACAGTGACGATGAAACTTTGGATGAATATGAGCTTTTCGATACAGATGGAGTAGATTTATTTTTTCGTCATATCAAAAAGGAAGTTCTGTTAGAATATTGTCTACGTACGGAAGCAAAAAAAATATGCTTTAAAAGAAATGATGATAGTAATTGTAGTTGTGGTAAACCTTGTCTAGTACATCGAATTTATCGTCATAGCCATTTTAAGTTGAATAAAAATTCTACGGTTTGGAAAGAAATACTCCATCGCGATACTGAATACGTGAAAAATTTATAAAAAAAATGTATGTTTAAATTAAACAGAAATATAGAATGCATCTTCCGGTATTAAGTTTACCGCATCTAGTTTAACCGATTCCTCGGTAATGTCAAATTTTCCAATGTCAAAGGACCTAGTTAATTCTATGTCAAGTTTTTCATTTAGTTTGGTGTATGCAATAAGTTCACCAACGTTTTCCATTGCTTTGTAATAGTAAATAATTATGATTGTTTCAATCAAAAAAAATGTAATAAAAAGACCAAGTTTTATTTTGTTTTCATCCATTTATCGGATGAGTTTTTGAAGTTATTTGTAAATAAAGATTTAAATTTTAATAATAATATAATTAATTATTCTTCTACTTGTTTTAATTGCTCTAATGTGAGTAACATGATATCACTTTTTCTAATATCAAAGAATTGGTCATCGGTTCTCATACCCGATGCACCAACATGACTTTGGAATGTAATCCAAGCATCTAAACAGTCTTTATGTAAAATCCTAGAAACAGGAGCTTTATCAACTTTGATGAATATATCACCTAATCTTTTTTGCAACGTTTTCCCAAAATCATATTCTTGAATATCAAAAGCTATAATACGACGTTCAGGATGCTTTTCTCGAATAAAATTAAAGTTTTTAATATGTGATTCTGTTTTTGTTATTGGCCAAAACGATGGATATTCGATATTTTTATCTGTATGGTCTTGAAATACATAAGCATTTTTAATGTTAATATCTTTTTTGGATAAATATTTAGAAATCAAACCAATTAACCAAGGTGATTCGTTATTAGCATACAATATAATGTCCATATCCTGTTGAATTTTTTTATAAGATTGTAATAATTGAACTAAATCGGGTCGTATTGATTTTTGTATTAAAGGAAAGAATATGTTTTCAATCGTTTTTATCGTCGCTAAAGTATGCCCAGTCATATTACCAGTAATATCAGTTTGGCTAAAAAATTTAAAGATAGTATCAAAGTTATTAAAATGGCTAAAATCACCAAGGCAATCTTTGACACTGAACGCAATTAGTTTTTTCATTTTAGATAATAGATATATATAACAAAGTACGATGTATTTATATACTCAAAAGATGGATGATTTAAAATATAAACTTTATGAAATAAAATCAAGGCTAAGTAAATTAAACACTAATAGATTGAAAATACGACACGAATTCTTAACAAGTTTACATCCATTGGATTTACATTCAATTATACAACAACACTTACCTAATAAAGTTCAACCCCAAGGATTAGCACCGAAACCTCTTAGCTGTGAAGATCCTGAAGACGACGAACTAGGCTGTGGGTTCATTGAACTTTGACTTAAATCCACGACCTTATAACTTAAATTTGTGCCATGGTAGATAACATATATTAAACATAACATAATTATAAATTCTGATATAATTTTCCATCTAATTAATAATGCCTCCTCCGTAGCTAATTGCTTAATTTCTATAGCGTGAGCTTGACTTTCTTTATTCATTCTAGTTTCTATATTTTGTTTATATCACTATATATCTATTTAAATAAATCAAATTTATAAATACATATATATCTATCTATCAGGTTATAATAGATCTAAGAGAATGAATGACAACCCTTTAACCGTGTCGGAATGTCCTGTTTGTTACCAAAAAACAAAAGATTTAATACCTTGTATGTTTTGTGGCTACAGTATATGTACATTATGCATCAATACCATGTATTTCTTTGATAAACAAGCTTACCCAGTATGCCCAATTTGTAAATGTGTAGGTGCATACATTAACTTTAAGACTGATTTAGACTTAGTTCACGAATATATAAAACAAAACGAAATTAAAAAAGTAAGAGCATCAATAAGAGTGAGACAACAACAAGAAGAAGCAGCTGAAGAAAGATTAAGAAATTATAATAGTTGTTGTTGCATCAGCTAATAAAATGTTTTAATAAATACCTTAAAATCATTTATTCATTATTTCTAATTCTATATCTGTATCTGTTGTATTCAAATCAACGTCACTAAATTCAATTTCTTCTTTAATATTCTCCGCATCCGCTTGGCATGTCTTATTTAATTTATTATAATATTTGTTTGATTTAGACTTGTCCAAGTAACAAGCGAATCCAATCGTTATAGTAATTAAGACTATACAAAATATTAGTAAAAGATAACTAATAAAACTGTCCGTTTCAGTCAATATATCCGGGCATGCATCTGGTGCTTTGATAATTTTCCCATCTGTGCACCGTATCTCGAAATCAATAAATTTACAAATTTTTTCTTCGTATATTTTGTAATTATTCATATTACTCGTAAAACTAATATCCTCTGGTAGTTTTACTAGACTATAATTTATCGTAGCTGTCGCTGTTGCAGCTTTATGATGTAAGAGATATAATATTCTAGGGTAATCAATAAAATGTGTATGCCCTTTCCTGACGAGCCCAGTAGCACCGGATGGGAAATCGATTTTATGTGTTCGCTTTAAATCTGTAGAGATACACTGATTTTGAAGATCAGAAGCTGTTAAATAACACAAAAAAGAACCACAATATGTCAAGCTAATTGCTTTTTCCGTAAGCTTAGCCGTTAACATTATTGTACTAACATTAAAAACATTACTAGACTGCCAATATCTACATACAATATCATCCGCTCTGCTGTAACAACAACCTTCTTCTGCGCAATCAAATGGACATGCTATACAAAACGACAAGCAACTTACAAAAATCAACGTTCTGATAATAAATTTATTTTTAAAGGTAAACGATCCGTGCGCAAATTTGACCATGAGATATTAGCTTGTACTTTTTTCTCTTCACTGTTACGTTCCTGAAGTAGTGATATACATTCTGATTCTAATGTTATAACATAGTCCAACAACTCTGAGACAATAGTTTTCAAGTTTATATCAATATCTTTTGTCAATTTTAAATCATTTAAACGATCTTGTATAATTGTTAGTTTTGACATCCGTTTGTTTATATTACTATCTAACCGTATATATATGTCTTGCTATTTATCTGTAACTACTAAAATGATTTGGGAAGAATATTTAGTACCCTTGATTTGCATTGCATTTACATCAGGTGTTGTTATAGGTATTAATATTGCAATGCTTTGTAGTACAAGGTTTTCCAGCAAACAACCGATGCCACAGTTCATGCCAGCACCATATCCAAATAAATATGCAAATCAACAGCAACAGCAAATCAACCAGAATTTTCAACAGTCATCACCAATGCAATACCCATCAGGTTATTTACAACACCCAAATTACCAGAGTCATATAAACAACACTACAGCAGAATTAACAGCCAACGATTTCCGTCAACAATCAATAATGAAACCAATCAACCGAAGGAGACAATCACAAAATAGTATCAGCTTTGGTTGAGGTAACCTTTATTATTAAATCCTGTCTTTAAAAATGGTACATCCTTTAATGTAATTATACCCGTACTACTATTTTTTTCCACTTCTAGATTTTTAAAAGTATTAGACTTACTTACAGCAGTTGTGTCTTGAAATTTTATAAACGGAAACTTTTTTATAGCTTCTAAAGGGAAAATATCCTGTACCAATTGAATGATACAAACCAACAGAAACAATTCATAAACGAAAAAGATCCAGCAAAATTCATCCAAATTTAATCGAATGTCTTGTTGAATTAACTCATATGGTTTCGCATATTCATCCTTATAACGTGTCATCACCAAGACTGTTACACAAAACAACCTTAAAATACTAAACAACACATTTCCATAAGCATTACTCGATTGGTCTGGGAATAAGCTAATAAACAACCAGAACAATATAATAGCAATGTTGCGAAACCCTTGAAGTTTCCTCGTATTGTTTCGTTTTGGTGTTAATCGTAAATATAATACTAATATTAAAAATATTATATGTTTTATGAATCGAAAAAAGCCAACGTAATGACTACGGACATCAAAATACACATTACTATGTATGACCCAAACCATGAAACTTCCCCACAAATGCTGCAATCGTAAGTCTGGCTCCTTTTTCATGATAAACCATGCAATAATCAATGAAAAACCAGTGATGTATCCACGCAATTGATCTGCCGATTGTAAAATGTGATACACATAGATACAACTAGATAACAACACGAAACTTAAAAACATAAATAAATCTCTTTTTAACTTATAATCCATCCAAATTGTTTACTAAATTTAAACAATTATTCACGTGCTTACAATAAACCTTCCAGTTACTTAACACCATAGTTGCCCATATAGGACCATTCAATTCTGGATTATTCAAGTTACCAAATTTTGTTAATTGCACAAACTGTAAGCGGCAATATTTATCGAAATGGTAAATATAAAAATAAGCTTTAATAATATCTAGTTTTTCTATATCCTTTACATGCACAAAGCATTTGCCATTTTGGGTTTGGATATTTAAATAAATATTATCATCAAAACATTCTTCCGACACGCCTGTTGCATTCTCCAGCCGGTAAAATAAAGATTTTAAATTTACGTTATCTGCGTGATTCAGCACAAAATATAATAAACGTTGTCTTTTTAAATCAAATTCTTCTGCTTTTGAAAACACGTTTACTTTATTATCTTTACCAAAACTTAAGACATCAACAGACTTGTTCAATAATTTTTCTATATCAGTATTGTTATAGTCAAATATATCTAAACAATATTTACTCATTGTTAATAAATAAGTATCCATGTCGATTAAACAAGATTTTAACGCTTCAAGTTCTAATTTAGGATCCATCTATAGAGAATATAATATAGAAGAAACACAGAGATATAACAATTTTTTTTATGGCACTTTATTCGAGGATACGATAAGAACGAATGTGCATAGAGAGATATTCCAAATAGTCAAAAAAAAATTAGTAGACTTACAAATGTCTAATAGAGTCAAACATATCATGGAGAGAATTCAAAATACAAATAACATCGTCTTACAACATGCATTTTTATTCTTTGCCTTATCGACTATTAAAGAAGTCAAAGACTATGTGTATACAAAATACCAATCGCCAGAAAAACAACAGAAAATATTAAAATATATTGATAAATACATTAAAGAACAAACAGAAAAACTACTAATCGGTGGATTCAAAAGCTTATCAGAATATACAGATACAAACAGAGAAAATATTATACTAGAATTAGGACTACATTATTAAAATTTTAATGCTTTTAATAATGTTAAATCAACAGGATTTTGACTACTACTACCAGTTTCTGGATTTGGTTTTCTTCTTTTCTTCTTCTTCTTACTATTAGCGTCAGCGACTGTATTATTATTATTATCA
>MDTC01107581.1_pt1 | contig 12450 bp, 11 predicted proteins | sample 811181 | NCBI WGS metagenome assembly MDTC01 (sample SAMN05326644, study PRJNA326480) | marine metagenome | isolation source: seawater | place: Pacific Ocean: North | collected 2011
CAAATCTTTATGTAATATAAATTTTTTTAAATAATGTTTCCTAGTCTCGTTATTTTTTAATATGAATGTCCTTCCACAATCCTTCTGTTTTTCTATTACTTGTGAATAATGTAAATCTAAAGCATTGGCATAACCTTGACCACCTGGTATCGCTGTGTTGGGAGAACCTACAACGATAGTTTCCGATTTACTAAATTTCATAGTTTCAGATTCAGCTAATTTTCTTCCAAGATTATATCTAATATTATATACAGATTCGTTATCAAAAATTTTTGTGTTAGGATTCATAAAATAAATATACTCAAAAATACATTTTAATTGTAATTTATTATCGTGTTTATAAATAGTTTTATAACCAGATTTATTAATTTTTAATAATTCACCAGCTTCTATATATTTAATTTTTTCAAAACCTTCAATACAATTTTCAGATAATAAACAATAGTTTCCATTTAAATATCCTAAACAACAAGGTTTATAATCGTATTTATCACAAAATACGTATAATGAGTCTTTATATAATACCATAATAGCAAATGAACCAGGTAGTTTATCAATTATATCAATAAGCGTTTTTTCAAAATTATCATCTGTAATATCTTTAAAAAATATATTGACTAAATTTTGAGTATCTGAAATAGTTTCATCATAATCTTCATAAGTGATATTCATTTTTTCAAAAGCGATGTTACCGTTGTGGACTAATGAAGTATTCACATTATGATTTTTATAATGAATAGGTTGAATTTCGTTGTGAAAAGCTTTCTCTGATTTATTCTTGGTAGTTGAGTATCTGTTATGTCCGAATGCAAATTTTATATTTTTATTATTATAAATTGGTTCAAATTTTTTTAAAGATTTTATTGTTTTAATTTCATCGTTATTTACTTCTTTATATGAAATTCCAAAAGAATCTTTCCCTCGATTTTCTAAACTATTAATTAATTTAATTATATCATTTAAACTAATAGCATTATTATCCCTACTAAATATCGCTGAGATTCCGCACATAAACTATATATATATAATAAAATAGTTATATATACTTTATTCTTTATTAATAATTGATTTTTTATTAAAATATATATAAAATGAATTTATGTAAAAATGAAAATTGTTATGAAAAAGCTCGATATGGTTTAATAAATCCAGAAACTGGTATGTTCGAAAAACATCATTGTAAAATACATAAACTAGATGATGAATTAGGAATTCCTCCAAAATGGCAATTTAGATATTCAGATATGAAAATAATTACTACTAACAGAAATGTAGAACTATTAGATACAATACAAGAATACATAGAGAAAACTAAAAAAAATGGACGCTGTGCATATTTAAAATTACAATGTAATATATGTTTAGATATAATCACTACAACAAATATTAATAGTTTTGTTAATGATAATGTATTAGGTTGTTCTTGTAACACAGATTTTGCTTGGAGTACAAGATATCTATAAATTTTAGAAATTTGTAAAAAACGAAATATAATATTATTAGATAGTGAACAAGAATATATTGAAAAAACAAAAAAATATGCTGAAAATACATATTTAATTTTTAAATGTTTAGAATGTGATACTATTGTTGATACAACAACTATTCATAGTTTCAAACAAGGTAGATTAGGATGTAAATGTATAACAATTCAATATAATCATTATAGTAATAGATATTCTGAAGTATTGGAAATATGTAAATCATTAGATATAGAATTATTATATTCCAAAGAAGAATATATAGAAGAAACTAAAAAATATGGACACGAAACTAAATTAAAATTACAATGTTTAAAATGTAAAGGAATTTTTAATAATACAAGTATTGATAATTTTGTAAATCATAATAGAATAGGTTGTAAATGTAGTAATAGTAAAAGTGAAAAATGTTTAGGTGAATTATTAGAAGAAATTTTTCCAGATAATAAATTTATAAAAATTAGACCAGATTGGATTAAAAATAAAGAAGGTAATAATCTTGAATTAGATTTTTATTGTGAATATTTAAAGTTAGCATTTGAATATCAAGGAATTCAACACGAAGAATATGTTCCATTTTTCCATCAAGGAGATATTAATAATTTTTATAAACAACAAGAACACGATAGAATTAAAAAAGAAATATGTGAAAAAAAAGGAATTAAATTAATTTGTGTTCCAAGTAAATATGATTATACAAATCCAATAGAAATGTGTGATTATATTTTAGAACAAATTTAAATTTATAATTTACGTTCAATGATATCTATAGTTTCTAATCTTAGATGATAATTATTATCAATCTGTACTAATTTAAGTTTATATTCATTTCTAATAGAATTAGAAATAATACTTAATTGTAGATGTTTTTGTATTTGTTTGACTATATTTTGTTCTTGTTGATAAAGGACATTATGTTCAAGCTCTAAAGATTCATATTGATTATAATTATCATCTTCATTATTTGTAGATATATTTTTTGAGAAATTATGTAAATCTTTGATTAATTTTTGATGGTTTTGAATAATTGTTTTAAATAATTCATCTATATTTGTTTTACGTACATCTTGATATTGTTTTCTTTCAATTAGAACAGAATGTCGAATAAATAATGTTAATTGTTCTATATCGCCATCTTGATCTCTTGGTGGAAGTGTATCTTGTAGAATACAATTAGAAATAAATCTAACTAAGAATGTTGTCCATTCTGTTATGAAATCGTAGATTATACCACCTTCAGTTGTTCTAATCTCAATATAATCACCATCATGTTTTATATTTATAGCTGTAGATTTTATATAAATTTTATTGAAAATATCTTCTTCATCTGTTTTAACATGATTATAATATGCTTGCCAATTATCTTGAACTAATTCACCGGTTGGTCCAACTAATCCTTTCAGTCTTTTACTCCACATATTAATGTCAGTAAGACGTTCTGGTGATATAAATGATAATATAGATTCCTCAAAATATACCCAGTAACTTAGAATTTTTGAAATATGTGGTTTTAAATCAAAATTTTCAAATGATATATTTACATGTAAGCCTTGTGATTCATTTGTCATATATGTAAAGTTATCATTTGTTATAACATTATCATATATAATTTTAAAATCATTATAATTATTATAAGGTAAGATTTTTGAAATTATTTCTATAGGATAGAAAGTACATCTATCATTAAATTTTGGATAATAATATTTGACAGGTAAGTTACTATCAGATTCATCACATTTAACAGTTGGATCATAAATTACATTATATTTATTGTAATCTAATTTGTCACTATGTATAACAGGTTCAAATTCATCATTTATTATATAATCGTATTTATCAAATTGAACATCATCGTTAAGAAATTGTGTTTTTCTTTTTTGTTTTTCTATTTTTTTATTATACTTTAAAATTAGTGCATTTCTTTCTTTTATTATATTGTTTGCCATAGATGCATACTTTATAACTGGTTCATTTGCATCTATATCTAAATTACCAACTTTATCATTAAAACATACACATGTTTCAATTTCTATACCATAATAACATTTTTCTAATAATTTATTTAAATCTAAAATTTCAGTTTTCATACCAGCATAAATTTTATTTTTAGCATTTAATTTCTCAAGTTTTAATTTATATTTTAAATATTTATATTTATAATCTACCATTTTACTTTAATAGAATATAAAAAAAAGAAATATGCGAAAAAAAGGAATTAAATTAATTTGTGTTCCAAGTAAATATGATTATACAAATCCATTAGAAATGTGTGAATATATTTTAGAATATGTTTAAATTAAAATTTATTTTTTAAGTTTTTATAATATAATATATGCTTATTATATATAATGGTTGATTATAAATATAAATATTTAAAATATAAAAAAAAGTATTTATTAGGAGCTGGAAAAAATAGAAGTAGAAATAGAAATACAAATAAAAAAAATAATAGCACAGAATCAAGTATATTTCAATTAACTTCTGTTGGTTGGACTAGAGACACATATTTAGAAAATATTGAAAATAGACAGAATTTCTTATCATTATTAGAAGATTGCTTTGAAAATGATAATGCTGAACAATATAAATTAGAAGAATTAAATTCAATTGATTGGATATTATTAATTAAAAAGAAAGGAGAAATACTTGAAGAAGGAGAAATACTTGGTTGTTTAAGTTATGAAATTAATCAAATTGACAATAAACTTGTAATGGAAATATCTAATATATGTAGTTTTGTTTCATTAAAATATAAAGGAATTTGTAAATATTTATTAAGTAATTTTTTAAAAAAAAATACAGATATTGATATTTTTACATTAAAAGTTAAAAATGATAATTTGGGTGCGATTAATTGTTATTTATCTTGTGGTTTCTTAGAAAAACCAGAGGAAGATTTATCAGAAGAAGAATTAGAAGAATTAGAAGAATTAAAAGAATTAAATTTAATTAAGTTGGAATGTAAAAAAAGAAATATTACTGTATTTGATGATAGTATTATTATGGAAAGACAGTTAGAATTTGAATATCAAGACATTCAACACGAACAATATGTTCCATTTTGTGAATATATTTTAGAACAAATTTAAATTAAAATTATTTTTTTTATAATTATTCCTCCTCATGTGTGTTTAATTCATTTCTAGAACTATCTGTTGTAAATGGAATTAAATACACATACATATGGTTTGGATATTGTTTTTGCCAGGACACTAAATATGGACTTGGATGCGAGCCCATTTGATTATTATGATATTGTTTATTATTTAACCTTAGAATAGATAGTTGATCTAGTTGGTTTACATATTCCATAGGTTTACAAAATAGATTACAAGCATTTAGAAAACAATCGTACAAACCATTTTCAGTAATTTTCGTGTTTTTAGGAACAATATATTGTAATGTTGTATGTGTTTCATTTGTAGGAATATAGGTAATTTGCATATAAACAGCTGTATATTCACATGATTCGCCATTAGAAAGACAATTCATATCTTGTTCTTGCAACATTGTTCTAATTTCTGACATTCGTTCGCCTTCCTCTGCTTTTTGAACTACATTATTTAAATTAGCAGGTCCGCTTAAATATTTATTTTTTAATTTATAATCAATAGTGTATACATGTATATTTTTAAAAAGACCATAAGGTTCATCTGGTATAGAGTACATATCTTGATGTGTATCAGGAATAATTAGTAAAATTTCTTCAATAATTTTATAAATTATATCATATACTAACATATAATCGGAAAAATTTCTATCACTATTATATTCATTAAAATGTATATTAATGGAATATAATTCAATTAACTGATATAAGTAATAAATTTCTCTGTTTTTCCAATTAAATTCAGTATTCCAATCATTATTTTTTGTTATATTTACTATATCAGCACATAATTTAATGAATTGTGCATTATCATGATCAATTTGGGCTTCTGTTTCCACCCTCATCATCACTACTTCTTCTACTTTACTACTTACTAATAATAAACAAATTATCCAACTTAAATCACTTAGTATAGGCATATTGTATCCATAAACTTCAAAACATAAATCATCAATACTATTCATTAAATTTAAATCTGTTTCTTTACTTCTGGTGGTTATATATTCTATAATCTGTTCCTTTAAAATCTTACACTCATATGATGCTTGTGATTCAAATCTCTCTGTAAAAGTTGACTTGATGGGAATCTGACCGCAAGAAAATAAATTAGAATTACTGATTAAGTTAGGACTATTTGGAGTATATCCTGGACATATATTATTTATTAAACCAAAATTAATATCATTACATTGACTAAGTCTGGTTTCCTCTTTTGGAGGATATCCCCCAAATTCATTATATGGGGTTTTAGAAATATTTTTTATTAAATCATATATAGGGGTATATTTTTTGATAGGTCTGCCTGTTTTAGGATGGTCACCAATACGACCTGGGTGGATATATTCTTCAACATGATATTTAGTATGTTTTGTCGATCCCCCAACTATTATTATTCCATTATATTTTTGTTCCTCTATAAATTTTTGTAACTTAATATGTAAAAAAAGTCCTAATACATAATGTCCTATTTTAGATGCTCCTCCGTCTGACCTAGTTATTGAAATTCTCCAAAACGTTATATTTGAATTTGAAATCATAACAGAATAATATTCATCTGTATTTGGTATAATATTGTCATCAAAATCCAAAGTCTCTCTTTTTAAAATAATAAATTTTTGTTTGGGAACTTTATTTTTTGATGGATTATCATCAGTAAATTTTGCTTCAGAAGTTCCATAAGCATCTACTGAAAGCGATATCATTACCAATGTCCATTTATATGATAGACCTGTTTTTGTATCTGAACTTGGAATAATAATAAAGGGTAAATTAGGAAAATGTTCAATAATTTTTCTTAATAATACTTTAGCATCCTCGTGATCTCCATTGTAAATCAATTCATACCATTCTTTTGTGTCCTGAAAAATTAATGATAATAATTCATAACCATTTGCAATTCGTGCAGGAGGGTTTTCATAACCTCTCATTAAGAGATCTTCATAACTTTTCTTCCATGTTTCTTTAAAAAGAAAGTATTCTGGTGATAATAAAGGTGGTGCTGTCATATTTGTGATATTTTGAGGTTGCAGTGCTCCACCATTTTGAATTAATTTCAAATATTTTAATTTATACTTTAAATATTTTGATTTCCAATTTATCATTATATTCTATTATAATAAAAAAAATTGTAATAGTTATAAACAAATATTACTAAATTTCAATATTTATAATATTTGTTTAATTAAACAATGTAAATTACCACCACAATTACCATCTGTATGATATTCAATTGTGTTTACATTTAAATAGTGTATTGGTTTTAATTCATACAAATATGATTTTATATTTGGTAATTCATTATTAACTATTTGATCTGTTTCTTCATTACCTTCAGAATTAGATCTTATAAAAAAACATTCTTCTTGAGTTTCAATCCATAATCTATTAAATACAGGTGGTTTACTATAAATAAAATTTAGATTTTCTTCTGAATTTAAATCTACACCTAAATCAATTGGAAATAAAACAAAATTATTACTTACATTATGATATAAATTATTAAATAATTTATTTGATATGATATTTAAATTTTGTAGACATTCATTTTGTAATTTTTCTAAACATATTTGTTGTAATCTATTTATAAATTGATCTTGTGTTATATTTGGATCTATAGCTAAAAGTTGTTCATTCGAAATGAGTTTTTGAATTATTAAATCATTATAAATATATTTAATCTTAGAAAATAATTCTTTAGTTTTAAAATTAAATTTGTTTATATATTTCATTGTTATTGATGGAAATTTTTTATTTTTTAAATCTTTAATTAATTTATTTCGTGCTTCAATTTTATTTTTTGCAAAATCATGTATATCTTTTAAGTCTATAATTTCATCATCTAAAATTTCATTATAACGCTCTTCATTTAAATTATTTATATAATTTAAACTTCGGTGTTCATTATATAAAATATCAATTAAAGTTTGATTAAATATTATTTTATTAGGTTGATAAAACCAAATTTTAAATTTATTTATACCATAAGGCATAAAGGTCATTGCCTCATCAATATGTCTTTCATTATCACATTTAAAACTACAATTAAGTTCAACTAATTCTTGAGCTAAAGTTTCTGCTAATTTTTCTTTTAATAATTCTGATATACCAGCAAAATAAAAAACATATCCATTTGTATTATTTATTGGTGGAGAACTTATAAAATTTCCTCCATAATCATTTCCATTTCCATTTAGTTGAATATTTACATTATTGTCAGTAATTTCTAAATCATTATGGAGGAAATTTATATAATCGTAACTACACTCAGCTACTTTTATATATGCATATTGATTACCACGTATTTGTTTAAATACTATTATAGGATCTTGTAGATATTTGCTAAATGATGAATTATTAATTTTATAAGATATGTTTAAACGATTAAAAAGATTAAGTAAAAAATCATTTGAATTAATAAAGTTTTGAATTCTACTATCAAATAAAATTTTATTAGTATTATACATTATTTCTGATTGAATATAATACTTCACATATCGATTATTATCTATGTCAAAATCACGCTTACGCTTCTCCCCTCCACCTTTTAATTTATTTTTTAAATTTAAATATTTTTTCTTATACTTTATATATTTATTTATCATTTTTATATATATATATATATTAAATATATAAAATTTAATATTATAAAAAATATATAATATTAATTTATAATGAAAAATTTAGATAGAAAATTTTTACAAGAAGATTTAAAAAGATTACATAAATTAAAACAAGTATTTTATCTTTGGGATATTCATGAAATAGGTTATTTATATTGTAAAGATTTATTAGAACTTGGAATATTAAGACGTGTATTAAATCAAGTAAAAGATAATGAATGGACTTTAGAAAGAAATAATGATTTATTTAAAGATATGGATAATGATTGTGATGGATTAATATCATTAAATGATTTTATAAAATATTTTGATAGAATCCTTCCAGTTAAGGAAACTAAATTTAATGAAGAAATTAATTTATTTATTGATTTAGGAAATTATCGTATAAATGAAAAAAAAAATAATAAAGTTGAATCATTAAATCTAGAAAATGATTGGGAAATAATAAATAGTTTTAATCAATTAGAAAGCAATAATTATGTTTTAGTATAAAAATATTATTTAACTATTGTTATTTCTGGAATATGTGGCATAATTATTTTATTTTTTTTAATATCATTTTCATTACAAATACTAAGAATAAATATCCATAAAATTAAAACAACAACAAATATTTGCATTATAAAATTAGCTAATCCTAAATCCCATAAATTACTATCTTTTAATTCATCACAATTATTAAATAATTCAATTCCACCCCATATTGAAAGTCCTAATTCAATGAAAATATTCCAAATATAAGTAATTATAATTATTTTTCTCATAATATATTGATGTTGATCAGATCCATTTTTTACAGAACACATTCTTGAAATAAATGTTAATATTAATGAAATTAAATTATATAACCATAAATTAGAATTATTACAATTATCAGCAATTGATTTATCATTAATCAAATATATAATACTAAATGTAATATAAGCTATATATGCATAAGACAATAAGCACACTAATGCTACTAAACAAAAACATTGTAATTTTGTAGACATTTGAGAATAATAAAATTCACAAAAAAAATCAATTTTAAATTTTAATTAATTTAATAAAAAATATTAATTAGATTGGTAATGTAAATACACTTTCATTTGGATATCTTTCATAAATTGTATTATCATATTCTAAAAATTCAGCTTCTATAAAATATTTAATATGACGAGTATTTTTACAATTATGATTTTCTTCATTAGTTGGTGAAATTAAATATTTATATATTTTATCTTTTTTAATATTATTAATTTTAATAATAGCATCTGAACCTAGTAATACTTCAAATTCTGCATCATCAAAATTATTATATACACTTGGTATTATAATTTTGCTACCTTCAGGAATTAATATTTTAAATATAATTCTATCATTATCACAAACTGAACTTAATTTATTAAACGAAAATCCTATTCTAGGATCACAAGAAGTACTTGTAAATCCATTAAAACGATAATAAAGTTGTTCATAAGTACTAATAACAGAAAAATTATCTATAATATTAATAATATTATTCCATATTTTTTCTGCACGATAAACATAAAATGATTTTGTAGTAGGAGGTGAATATTCAAATATATTAAATAAATTATTAAAACATTTTAAAAATGGTTTCATCATTTCATTTCCTAAATTATCATATCTCTCTAATTCTTTATTAAATAATATTACTTGTAAAGCATTAGTATTTAAGCCAGATAATTCTTTGAACTCTTCATTAGTATATGATTTATTTCTGTATATTCTTAAATAATCAGGATCTTGTTTTTGCATTATATACATTTTTTTTGAAAAATCATTTAAATTATTATAATAAATATATTGATTATGTATATCTTGTGGTGAAATAATATGATTTCTAATATATTGATTTATCGAATATATAACACCTTCATTAATTTCATTAATATCAAATGGGATATTATACATACTTTTATAATATAATAAATCATCAATATCTACATCAATCTCTACCAGTTTTGCTAAATTCATATTATAAATTTGTAATTTTGTTCTACTTAATTCTATATTTTCAATCTCTGATAATTCAAAATTTAAATTTCCAATACAAATATTAAATAATTCAGGTGTTATAACTGTATTTATTGTTCTAATTATCTTATCTGATTCTTGTATATCTTTTATTTCTTTATAAATTTCATGATAAAAATTAAAACATTGTTGAGCACTATTACTACCAGCTATTAATTTATTATACTTTGTTTTATATTTTAAGTATTTTGATTTATAATCAACCATTTATAATTATATATAATATTTTTTTATATATATATTAATTTGAATTTAAAGGAGGAAAATCGTTAGGATTAAACATATTTACTTGATTATTATTATTTGAATTAATTTTATTTTCATATATATTTTTATTATGAGTTATTATATTTTTAAGTTTATTACTTAACTCTGGTTCTAAATTTTTTCTACACATTGGACATTCCATTTTCATTAATGATAATAAACAATCTATACACATTATATGAGCACAACTAGTTTTACAAAAATAATTATTTGTTTTATCTAAACATATTATACATATATTATTATTTTCCATATAAAAATATATAAGAAATTTTAACAAAATTATATACTTATCACTAAAATTATTTAAAATTGATTTTACTAAATATATTATATATAAATGAATATTTGTAGAAAAAATCAACAAAAATTATGTGGTAATAAGGAGTGTCAAATTTGCTTTATTAGAAGTTTTGCGTCTTATGAAGGAACAACAGAAAATGGTAAATTAAAAGTTGAATGTTGGGATTATGATATGAATAATGGTTTAACACCTTATAATATAACTCTATGTTATGATTATAATGCTTTTTTTAAATGCGATATTTGCTTACATTCTTTTAGTTCAAGGGTATATGATATAACAAGAAATGATAGTAAAGGTGAAAGATGGTGTTCTTATTGTTCTACTCAACCAAAAAAATTATGTGATAATAAGGATTGTAAAATATGCTTTGATAGAAGTTTCGCATCTTGTGAATTGAAAACAAATAATGGGAAATTAAAAATAGAATGTTGGGATAATACCTTAAATAATAATATTTTACCAAGAGATATTTTTAAAAGTTCAGGAAAAAAATTTTCGTTCAAATGTGATATTTGTCTACATAATTTTACAATTATAATATCGGATATTACTAGTAAAAATAGAAGATGGTGTCCTTATTGTGTTAATAAAAAATTATGTAATGATTTAAATTGTAATTTTTGTTTTAAAAATAGTTTCTCTTCTTATACTGGTATTACTCTTAATAATAAATTAAAAATAGAATGTTGGGATAATGTGTTAAATAATAATATAAAACCAAGAGATATTTTTAAAAGTTCAGGAAAAAAATTTTCGTTTAAATGTGATATTTGTCTACATAATTTTACAATTATAATATCAGATATTACTAGTAAAAATAGAGAATGGTGTCCTTATTGTTCTCATCATAAATTATGTGATGATAATAATTGTAAATTTTGTTTTATTAATAGTTTTGCTAGTTATGAAGGAAGAACTTTTAATAATAAATTAAAGGTTGAATGTTGGAATAATGAGTTAAATAATAATATTTTACCAAGAGATATTTTTAAATATACTAATAAAAAATATTCATTTCTATGTGATATTTGTAATACAAATTTTCAATCAGTTCTAGGTAGTATAACATTTCAAAATCAATGGTGTCCTGTATGTAAAAATAAGACAGAAAAAAAATTATTAAAATGGTTAAAAGATAATTTTAAATATAAAATTAAATTTCAAGCAAAATTTGATTGGTGTAAAAATTCTGATACAAATAAATATTTACCATTTGATTTTTGTATAGAAGAATTGAAATTAATTATAGAACCTGATGGAATGCAACATTTCAAGCAAATTATGAATTGGCAAACGCCTGAAAAACGACTAGAAATAGATAAATATAAAATTAGACAAGCATTAAGTAATGGGTACTCTATTATAAGAATATTACAAGTTGATATCTATAATGATAAAAATAATTGGGAAATTAAAACTAAGAATGTTATTAAATATTATGAAATACCTACGCAAATTTGTATTGGTGATGAAATTTTATATGATAAATATAACAATATTATTAAAGATATAGAAAGCGAAGAAACTATTATGATTGAAGAAATTGAATAAACTAAAACAACTTAAATAAATTATTATTTTTTTCATTTTTTTCTATTTTTTGAATTTTTTTATCCATAGTATTTA
>MDTC01239398.1_pt1 | contig 12447 bp, 12 predicted proteins | sample 811181 | NCBI WGS metagenome assembly MDTC01 (sample SAMN05326644, study PRJNA326480) | marine metagenome | isolation source: seawater | place: Pacific Ocean: North | collected 2011
CTGAATATTATAATTTAGGATTTTTGCAGGCAAGAAAAAATTATTCCAAATTATAAAAAGTTAAATATGTTTTCTTTTTTCTACTAAATTTTTAAATTTCTCTAATTCTGATTGGTCTACACTATAAGAATGGTCTTTATCTGGAAATTTCTCATTTTTCACTTCTTCTATAAATTTTTTCAAACCAGATACTGCTACTTCTGTTAATTTGGAGTATCTTTTAGTAAATTTAGGTTTAAAGTCCGTAAATACTCCTAACAGGTCATACCCTAATAATATTTGTCCGTCAGTACCATTTCCTGCTCCTATACCTATAGTAGGAATTTCTAACTCTTTTGAAATAATTCTTGCTATCTCTGCAGGGACTGCCTCAAACTCAAGCATAAAACAACCTGCATCTTGTATAGCAAGTGCATCTTCTAAAATCTTCACTGCAGCTTCTGATGTTTTTCCTTGAATTTTAAAACCGCCAAACATAGCAACTGTATGAGGAGTAAGCCCTATATGAGATGCTGTGGGAATTCCTGAGTCAATTAACTTTTTCAATATGTAAGCTTGACTTTTTCCACCTTGAGGTTTTACAGCATCACAGTTAGCTTCTTGCATAAACCTAGTTGCATTTTTTAAAGCATTTTCTTCAGTATTATAACTTTGATATGGCATGCAACCCAAGACAAAAGTATTTGGAGCTCCTTTCCTTATTGCACTAGCGTGCATAATCATCATATCCATAGTAGCAGGAATTGTATTTGGATAACCATGAGCAGTCATTGCTAAGCTATCACCGACTACTGCAACATCTACTCCTGCCATTTCTGCCCATTTAGCAGAGGTATAATCTGTAACCGATACATAAACTAGCTTTTCTTTTGTAAGTTTTGTATTTCTAATGTACTGAATTGATAATTTATCACTCATAACAACATAATATCAAAAAATTTTTAAAAGTATAACAAGTACTTTTTATATATTATTATAATATGATTATAATTTAGCCATTAGTCTAAAATTTAATACTTCAATGTTTTTAATTTTATGCTTTAATATTATTATGTTTAATGAGGTATTAAATAATTCTCAAATAAGGCCTCCATATAATAAAGTTTTTAACTGGGCAGAGGCTTTACCTAAAAACATAATTCTTAAAAAACAAATTCAAGCAGAAAATTTATTTAAAAAAATTGGTGTTACTTTTTCTGTTTATAATAACTATGATGTGTCAGAACGTTTAATACCTTTTGATATGTTTCCTAGAATACTTACATCATTAGAGTGGATGAAAATACAAAAAGGTATAAAACAAAGGTCGATAGCAATCAATGCTTTTTTAACAGATATCTACCATAAAGCTGAAATTATCAAGGCAAATATTATTCCAGAGAAACTTATTTATAAAAATCCAGCTTATGATATCAAAATGGTAGGGTTCAAGGTTCCTAAAAATATATATAGCCCGATAATTGGAACAGATATAATAAGAACTGACGAAAAAAACTTTAAGGTTTTAGAAGATAATTGCAGAACTCCATCAGGAGTATCATATATGATGGAAAATAGAGAAATTATGATGCGCATGTTTCCTGAGCTATTTGAAAATTTAAATATTGAATCTGTAGATAATTATCCATCTTATCTAGTAGATATTTTGAAAAGTTTGGCGCCTAGAAAATGTGAAAAAGAACCTAATATCGTAATATTAACTCCTGGGCATTTAAATAGTGCTTATTATGAACACAGTTTCTTGGCTGATCTTATGGGTGTAGAATTAGTACAAGGTAGTGATTTATTTGTAAAAAATAATATTACTTTCATGAAAACTACTGAAGGTCCTAAAAGAGTAGATATAATTTATAGAAGAATAGATGATGATTATCTAGATCCGCTTTATTATAAAAATAATTCTCTTTTGGGAGTGCCTGGAATAATTAATTCATATAAAACTGGAAACGTGAATATTTGTTCAGCTCCAGGTGCGGGCATTGCAGATGATAAGGCTATTTATACTTTTATGCCTGAAATAATAAAATTTTATTTAGGAGAGCAGCCTATTCTTAAAAATATAAGAACCTGGAAATGTTATGAGAAAACTGAATTAAAATATGTTATATCTAACTTAAAAAATTTAGTAGTAAAAGAAGTTCATGGGTCGGGAGGCTATGGAATGCTTATAGGAACCCAAGCCTCTAAAAATAAATTGATTAATTTTAAAAAAAAAATATTAGAAAACCCTGAAAACTTTATAGCGCAACCAGTTTTACAATTGTCCACTGTTCCTATCTTTGATAAGAGTAAACTATCACAAAGACATGTTGATCTTAGACCATTTTCCTTAATTGGGCATAAAAAATTTAAATTAGTAAGCGGAGCTTTGACTAGAGTTGCTTTAAAAAAAAATTCTTTAATTGTTAATTCTTCTCAAGGTGGAGGTGTTAAGGATACATGGGTGTTATCAGATTAAATCATGTTAAGTAGAACAGCAGAAAATTTATACTGGACGGCTCGGTATCTTGAAAGGGCTGATAGCATTGCTAGATTATTAGAAGTAGCTTACAGAATTTCTCTTATTCCTAATACTGAAGAAGGTTATAACAATGAATGGGAGTCTATACTAGCTACTTCTGGAATAAAGAAAGAATATCTGTCGATTTATAAAGAAATTAAAAAAAATAATATTGAATATTTTCTACTTTTCGATGATAGAAATTATTCATCTGTAAAAAACTGTATTAGCAAGGCAAGAGAGAATATTAAAATGGTAAGAACTGCTGTAACCCTGGAAGTATGGAATGCAGTAAATAGTTTTTTTTATAATTTTGTGGATTTAACCAAGAGAAAGTATTTTTCTAAAGACTTGCCTGAAATAATTGATTTAATAAAGAGAAATGTAAATTTAATAAAAGGTACCATTATAAATACTCAATTATTAAATGATGGTTTTGATTTTTTAATATTAGGTAATTATTTTGAAAGAGCAGATTTTACAGCAAGAATAATAGATGTTAAATATTTTATTTTACTTCCCAGCACTAGTTTAATTGGGACACAAATAGATAATTTTCAATGGAGCTTGATGCTCAGGTCTGTATCTTCTTATAGAGCTTTTAAATGGGCTTATGGAAATAGTGAAATTGACTATACTAAGATAATAGACTTTTTAGTACTTAATGAAAAATGTCCTAGGTCACTTTTTTTTTCAGTAGAGAAGATTAACTATCACCTTAAAAGACTTAAGGATGATTATAAAGATAAAAAGTTATTTTCTTCAAAAATAGAACATTTATTTAAAAAATTAAAATTACTAACAGTAAATGATATTTTAGATGAAGGTCTGCATGAATTTTTAAGAAATTTCATTGAAGATATCTCTATAGTTTATCAAGACTTAGAAAAAAAATATTTTAAAGGTATATAATGATTTTCAATATAAAACATCAAACGAATTATTATTTTACGGATAATGTTCCAAGGCTTGTTCAATCATTAAAACTATTTCCATCTAAATGTAAGAGTCAAAATATCTTAAATTGGAAAATTACATGTGACAATTCTATTATTGAGGCATCTCATCAAGATGCTCTAGGTCATCAAATATATAATATTTACACCGATAATTTTAGTGGAGAACAAATAATTATATCTGAAGGGAAAATTGAAACTAAAAACTGCCAAGGTATAATGAAAGGACTTCATGAAAAAGTAAATCCAATTTGTTTTTTAAGAAATACAGAATTAACAATGCCAGGAAAAAAAATATGGGAGTTATCAAAAAAATTAAAAAAAAAAAAGATGAAATTAGTTTTTGTCATGAATTAAATTTAATTGTAGCTGAAATAATAAGTTTTAAGACAGGATCAACAAACAACAGTACGACAGCAGAGACATCTTTAAAACAAAAGACAGGAGTTTGTCAGGACTATGCTCATATCATGATAAGCCTAGCAAGAATATTTGATATTCCGGCAAGATATATCAATGGATATCTAATGGAAAGCAATAATTCAAATAGTTATTCTACTCATGCATGGGTTGAAGTATTTATTAAAAACCTTGGTTGGGTAGGGTTTGACCCTTCTCATAAAAAATGTATTGATGAGAATTATATTAGAATTAGTTGTGGGTATGACTTTACTGATGCTTCACCTATTAAGGGTGTAAAGTTAAACTTTTCTGGTATTGAGAATCTGAGTTTTAAATTAGATATTAATTCTGTTCAATAACCAAGCTAATTTTTTAAAATTTATTAGGTGAATTTAATATGAGAATTATAAAAAATATTGGCGTTCTTACTAGCGGTGGTGATTGTGGGGGTCTTAATGCTGCTATTAGAGCAATATATTTCAGAGCTAAGAAAAAGTATAATATGAATGTTTATGGAATTAAAAATGGTACTTTAGGTTTAATAAATAGACCTATAGAAGCTGAAAAATTAAGTTATAAGACCTTCAAAGACTTTCTAATTAAACAGGGAGGCACTTTTTTAGGTACTAATAGCAAAGGTAATCCATTTAAATTTATGATAAATGGAAAACATAAAAATGTATCTAAGAGAATAGCTTCTGCTTATAAATCTTTAAAATTAGATGGGTTAATAGTGATAGGAGGGGATGGTAGTATGAATATTTTAAAAAAAATAGCTGATACTGAGCATTTGAATATAGTTGGTATTCCTAAGACTATTGATAACGATGTAGGAGTAACAGAATATTCAATAGGCTTTCATACTGCAGTTGATTGTGCAACAAAAGCATTAGATAGTTTGCAATCAACAGCAGCAAGTCATAGTAGGGCTATGGTATTAGAAGTTATGGGCAGAGATGCAGGTCATATTGCATTAAATGCAGGAATTGCAGGTGGAGCTGATATTATTTTAATTCCAGAATTAAAGTTTACAATAGATGGAATAATAAAAAAATTAAATGAAATTAAAAAAAATAAAATAGGATATTCTCTAATTATAGTTGCGGAGTCAGTAAAAAAAGAAAGTGGAGAAAAGATTTTAAACAATTATCATAAACAAAAAAGGTTTGGTGGCATTGGTTATTATATAGCACAAGAGATTATGAAAAAATTAGATATAGAATGTAGAGTAACTTCATTGGGACATATACAAAGAGGTGCCACTCCAGTAGCTATAGACAGAATTTTAGCAAGCGCTTTTGGGGTAAGTGCTGTAGACCTAATTGCTAAAAACCATTTTGACCAAATGGTGGTTTGGAAAGATAGAAGAGTTACTAGTGTGCCTATAATAAGAGGAATAAAAGGTTATAGAAAGGTAAACAAAGATGATACTCTAATTGAAACCGCAAAATCTTTAGGAATATATTTAGGAAGTGTTTAGTTGATTTTAATGTAATAGGCTAAAGTATGTCTTCTATTGCTTTAATTGCTGCTGCTGCACAAGCTTCATCTTGATCAGCAGTTGCACCACTTACACCTATTGCTCCAATAATATGACCATCTTTAGTTTTGATTGGCAAGCCTCCTGCAAAAGCAACTATATCCTTTGAATGAACTAATCCTGGAGCCCTACCTGGTTTTCCATCCTTTTTTCCATAAACTATTTCTTCTATTTTTCTAGTAGGGTAAGGAATGCCAGCAGAGGACTTTGCTTTTTTTTTAGCTATATCTATACTTAATAAAAAAGCATTATTTTGCCTTCTAAATAAAACTAAATCTCCTCCACTATCAACTATAGCAATATTTACAGGGTTATAACCATTTCTTTCTTGATCTAGTTCACAGGCATCTGCCATAGCTTTTGCTACAGAAAGATTAATTACTGGCTTAAGGTTTAAAGAAAGTTCTTCAGCAAAGGAATACAAAGGTAAAGTTAAAATAAAAAAGAAGTTTAGTAATTTATAAATCATGAAATCCTCAAATAATAATTTCTTAAATAATTAACATATTTTATTAAGTTTATATATTCTCTTTTTAACTAATCTGCAAATATAGATTATTCATAAGATTATCACTTATAAAAAAATCACCTTGTCTTTATAGGAAGAAGTTTTTTAATTTGTTGTTTGAAAGATTCTACAAAATTACTTTTATTTTTTTCTTTAGTAATTTGTTCAGTAGTAATAAAATCTTTTTCAATAGCGTATTCGCTAAGAATTATTTCGCTAGAAGTATTTGACTGAATAATATAATGCAAAATATTATTAACTAATTTCTTTTCTTTTACGCTGTACTTCTCTCTAAGTGAACCTTTTCTTATTATAGTTTCATTAATATTTAGTTCTTTTACCACTTTGCCCCCTGGGAAGATTATTATTATAAATAACTTTTGTTCATTAACAAATAAATATATACTCAAAATGAGAGATTAATTAATGAATACTAAAAGTACCTTAGAAGATAACTATGCTTTGATATGGAGAGAATTTTTAGAACTACAAATTCAAAGATCTAGTGATGCAGTTAAATTATTTGGTAGCGCTAATTCATATTTAGTTCTTCAAGTAATTGCTTGGCATAACTTTTTAATTGTAACAAAAAGTTTTAATAAAAAAGATAGGGCTTCCTTAGTAAATAAATGGTTAAAAACTAATAACTCTAAAAATAATAAATACATACTTACTTATACATTAATATCAGAGTTAACAGGATTACATTTAGAAACAGTAAGAAGACATGTAAAGAGACTTGAGAAGTTAGAGTGGGTAAAATATTCTAAAGCCAATGGAGTAGAATATGCTGCTAATAAAGAAAATAACAAAATACTTACAGAAGAATTTAATCCTAAAGAAACAAATTTAGTATTAAATTTTTTGGAATTTATTGATAATATTAAAAATAAAAAAAATTAGAAAATAATAAATATGATTAATTATAATAAAATCTACCTGAATGGAGAATGGGTTACGCCCAAAGGAACAGAAAAAGTTATAGTATCAAACCCAGCAAATGAAAAAGCTATTGGTGATATAACCTTTGCTAATAAAGCAGACCTAGATTTAGCAGTTTTAAGTGCTAAAAAAGCATTTGATAGTTTTTCTATTATAACTTTAGATGAAAAAATTGGACTATTTAATGATATTATAAACTCATTTAAAAAAAGGTTAAATGAATTAGCTGAAATTATTACTCAAGAAATGGGTGCTCCAATAACGCTTTCACAAAAGGCACAAGCACCTTCGGGTTTGGGTCATTTTATAAATACTTTAAATGCATTAAAACAATTTCAGTTTGAAGACTTATCTGACACTTACATTGTTAGGAAAGAACCTGTAGGAGTTTGTGGTTTAATTACACCTTGGAATTGGCCTATAAATCAAATTACTTGTAAAGTTGCTCCGGCCTTAGCAGCAGGGTGTACATTAATTTTAAAACCTAGCGAAGTCGCTCCTTTAAGTTCAATTATTTTTGCTGAAATTTTGCATGAAGCAGGAGTTCCTAAGGGAGTATTTAATTTAATCCAAGGTGATAGTAAAATTGGAATAGAAATGTGTGAACATGAATTAATTGATATGATTTCATTTACAGGTTCAACAAGAGCAGGTATAGCAGTAGCAAAAAACTCTGCAAATACAGTAAAAAGAGTTACTCAAGAGTTAGGTGGCAAGTCTGCTAATATTATTCTCGAGGATGCTGATTTTGAAAAGTCAGTTAAAAAAGGAATTTTAAGTTGTATGAGTAATTCCGGTCAATCTTGTAACGCTCCTACAAGAATGATTATTCCAAATAAAAAAATCGAAGATGCTATCAATATTGCTAAGGAAGTAATAAATGGAATAGTAGTTGGGGACCCAAAAAATCCTGAAACAACATTAGGGCCTGTAGTTAATAAAATACAACATGAAAAAATTAAAAGTTATATAGAAAAAGGTATTGCTGAAGGGGCAACTTTAGTTACAGGCGGAAGTGATTTGCCAGATAATATAGAAAGAGGATTTTTTATCAAACCCACTATATTTGCAAATGTTAAAAATAATATGACTATAGCAAAAGAAGAAATATTTGGTCCTGTTTTGTCTATTATAGGTTATGAAGATGAAAATGATGCAATAGCGATAGCAAATGATTCTGATTACGGTTTATCAGGTTATATATCTTCTTCCGATATGGCAAAAGCAGCTTCAATAGCAAAAAAAATTCGAACTGGAATGGTCCATATAAATTATGCCCCAGTTAATCAAAAGGCTCCATTTGGTGGTTTTAAGAAATCTGGAAATGGTAGAGAGTGGGGAGAGCACGGAATAGAGGACTTTTTAGAAAAAAAGTCTATCATTGGGTTAGAGAACTCTACTTAAGTAATTGTATTATTTAGTTTAAATCCACGTAATTATATTCTATATCTTGATTATTTATACCTCTTTTTGGCTTTGTTATCCAACTGGCGGTTTTACCTGGATCAAGTTCTTGAACCATTAAACTGTTAATAAAATTTTTATCGTTTTCTGAAGGCAACCAAGAAGAAAGTAATCTATTGTAAGTATCAACTGGTAAAAGGTTCCCACTAGTATTAAAAGTAAGGTTAGCCCAAATTCCAATATTTCTTCTAAATTTTATAGATGGAAGTCTTAAGTAATACTCTTCAAAGCCATATTTTTTTATTAAACGATTCCATCTTTTTATTCCAATATTACAGTCATCAACATATGCCTGTCTGGTTATTTCATTCATAGCATTTCTCATAGGTACTTTTTGATGAACTATTTTTCCATTAATATAGTTTTCTATATTATAGAATGTATTTTTTTCACTATGGTCCTCATATCTAAACTCATCAGGCCTTCCTTTTAAACCATTAGCAAATGCAGTTGCAGCATTAGTAGAAATTTCTGATCCAAATAGATCTAAGGAGGATGAAAACCAAAAATTTATGTATTTTTGAATAGTATTTAAATCTATAGCACCCGCATTTCTAATTGTATCAGGTGAGTCGGTATTAAGTTTTTTCATTAATTCTAATGTTCTTTCTATCATTCTTGTAATACCAGACTCTCCTACTTGCATATGATGTGCTTCTTCTGTAAGCATAAATTGACAAGTTCTTGCAAGTGGGTCAAAGCTACTTTCTGCTAGAGACTTTAGCTGATACTTGCCATCTCTATCAGTAAAATACGTGAACATAAAAAAACTAACCCAATCTGATATAGGTTCATTAAATGTGCCTAAAATCCTAGGGTTATCTTGGTCTCCAGAGTTTCTTTCAAGTAATGATTCTGCTTCTTCTCTTCCGTCTCTTCCAAAGTAAGCATGTAACAAGTATACCATTGCCCAAAGATGTCTACCTTCTTCAACATTTACTTGAAATAAATTTCTAAGATCATATATAGAAGGACAAGTTTTTCCAAGCATTCTTTGTTGTTCTACAGACGCTGGTTCAGTATCACCCTGAGTGACTATCAGTCTTCTTAAAATTGACCTATAATCTCCAGGAACTTGTTGCCACACCGGTTTTCCTATATTATCACCAAAATGTATTTTTTTATCTTCAACCTTGTCAGCTAAAAATATACCCCATCTATACTCTGGCATTTTTACTTTTCCATAAGAAGCCCAACCAGCTGCATCAACTGATACTGCAGTTCTTAAATAAACATCATAGGATTGAAATCCTTCCGGACCCATGTCATTCCACCAAGATTTAAATTTTGGTTGCCAGTGTTCTAATGCTCTTTGTAAAGACAAGTCATTGCTTAAATCAACATTGTTAGGAATTCTTTCCTGGTAATTTAGTTTGCTCATTTATTATACCCTTTTATTATCAAATTTTGCTTTACTTCCTGTTCCAAATAACTTTAAAGCACCATTATCGCTAGAAGCATTTGGTCTGTTAAAAATCCAATTTTGCCAAGCTGAGAGTCTACCAAAAATTTTAGTTTCACAGGACTCTTTTCCAGGAAATCTTAAATTTGCTTCTAGCCCAGTGAGTGCATCTGGAGAAAAAGAGGTTCTTTCTTCTATACAAAGTCTTATTTCTTCATTCCAATCCAAATCATCTGGTATAACTGTTATAAGTCCATATTGATAAGCTTCTTCAGAATTAAGGCACTTATCAGATAGTTCACTAAGTTCTTTTAGTTTTGAGTAGTTGTTATTAAACCTAGTTTGTAACCTTGTTTGCCCATTTACCATCTCTAGCTTTTTAAAATTTAATTTGCATAAACTTATAAAAGGGCCTTCTTTATTTTCGTTCAATAGGGCATTATTAATCATGTAACTTCTATCTGCACAAAAAAGAAATTCAGATAAAAAACCAGCAAAACAACTGTTATTATCAACTATAGTAAAAATAGTTTTTGAGGAAATATCTAGCCTAGAGAATGTTCTTCTCATGAACCCTAATATTTCATTAATAAACCAATTCTCCTGATTTTCTTCAATCATTTTAGAAATATTTTGCATAATTGATATAGACCCTTCAGAACGAATAGTAATTACCCCAGTTTCTAACTCATTGGTTCTAAGCATCAGTATCAAATCGTCTAACTCTCTTACAAACTTTAATACCCAATAATCTGAACCTCTTTCAATTAGATCATTTAAGTTTAATATATCTATTTCTTTGGGGCCTTGTATATTTATTTCTGCTGTCCTATTATTTCTATCAAAATTACATGATATAGTTTCGTAAACTATACTTTCTTTAGTAATTTTTCTTTTTAACCTATTTAACTTTATTCCACTTTTTCCATTACGATATTTTACTGTTTTACTTATTTTATCTACTCTTTCATTTATTAAATCACTAAATTTAGATGGAGGAGCTATATAATCAACTAGATTCCAATCAAGAGCTTTTTTACCTCTAACTCCGTCTGCGTTGGTACAAAAAATATCAGCTATATCTCTTCTTACATTTCGCTTATCAGTTAACCTTGTTAAACCTCCTGTCCCAGGCAAGACTCCCAATAGAGGCACTTCTGGCAAGCTTACAGTGCTTGATCTGTCATCTACTAAAAGGATTTCATCGCATGCTAGAGCAACTTCATAACCACCACCTGCACATATTCCATTAATAGCTGCAATAAATTTTAAGGAACCTGAATGGCTTGAATCTTCAAATCCGTTTCTGGTTTCATTAGTAAATTTACAAAAGTTAACCTTCCATGAATGCTCAGACATTCCTAGCATATAAATATTTGCACCCGCAGAAAAATTTTTTTCTTGGTTTGAAGTAATCACAACAACTTTTATTTCAGGATATTCAAACCTTATTCTTTGAACAATATCATTTAATTCTATATCTACGCCTAAATCATATGAATTAAGCTTTAATTCATAACCTGGTCTTATTCCATCTTTTTCTGATACATCTAAAAGAATAGTAGCTTTATCTTCTTTAATATCAAGTTTCCAATGTTTATAATTTTTAGGATCTCTGTCAAATGTAATCAAGTTTAATATCCCTTATAATATGCACTATAATACATATAATAACATAAGAAAAGAATTAATTTATAATTATTTCTTTCAGTTCTTTGTAAGAGTCATTTTTATTTTTATTTTCAGTATTAACTATAGCATCTGCTTGAAGATATAAGTTTTTTCTTTCTTTAAGTATACTATTTAAATCATCCATAGCTTTTGGGTTAGATCCCATTGGTCTCAAATCGCCTTGTTTAATAACTCTATTCATATGTTCTTCGGGTTTTGCTTTGATCCAAATAGTATAAAAATTTTCTAAAACAAAATTATAGGTTTCTATTTCCGATACTATGCTCCCACCAGTGAGGACTATTAACTTTTTATTTTTTTTTAATAAATTATTAATGACTTGAAACTCTAATCTTCTATACATACCTTGTCCGCCAAGTTCAATTATTTCACTTATTTTCATACCTCCTGCCTTTTCAATTTCACTTGATATTTCATATAAAGGAATTTTAAATTCTTTACTGTACATTTTTCCTAGCGTAGTTTTGCCAGCTCCTCTTAAACCTAAAAGTGCTAATTTGTTTTTATTAATTTTTTTAGGCGCTTTCTTATCAAAGTTATTTAAAAAATTTAGAACCTCTTTTAACTGATTATTATTATAATTATCAACCTTGCTTTTTATCAAATCAACTTTTGTATTATTTTTTTTATAAAACAAAAGGTCTTTTAACGTGAGATTTAATGCATAAGCAATATTTTTTAGTATAGTTATTGTAGGGTTTCCTTTTCCACTTTCTAGTTGAGCAAGGTAACGAATTGATATACTAGATTTAATAGCTAGTGTGTGTCTCGTAATACCTCTTTGAATTCTAAGCCTTTTAATGATAAGTCCTATATTTAATAAGTCTATTCTTTCATTTTCTATTTTTATTGCGGAATGAAGAGAATAATTTTCATTTTGAATTTTTGGCATATTTGTATATTCCATGTATTGATTTATGCATTATAATGCATATAATTATTATTTACAATTTTATAATATAGTTTTTTAATGACTAAAAATTTAAATATATATGTAGCAACTATGACAGGTACTGCTTTAATGGTGGCAGATGAAATAGA
>MDTC01272398.1_pt1 | contig 12446 bp, 11 predicted proteins | sample 811181 | NCBI WGS metagenome assembly MDTC01 (sample SAMN05326644, study PRJNA326480) | marine metagenome | isolation source: seawater | place: Pacific Ocean: North | collected 2011
CGCTTTTTAAGCGGAGGGCGGTTTTTTCTTTGATTTAAAAACTGAATTCTAAATCTATATTTTCAAGTTCTTGGTCAAGATTTTCAAGATCGGTTGCATTAATATCGGTTTCAATATCAGCTATCTCATCGGATGTGCTCTGTGTCTCAAGCTGCTTTACTGAAAGGTCTTCTTGGCTTTCTATCTGCTCTGCGGTTAGACTTTCTTGTTCGTCTTTTATTTCTTGTGTATTAATTTGGGCTCCCCAGTAATATAGCCCGCCGAAGATTATAATAATTACAATTATTGCGATACCTATTATAGGGCCGACAGATTTTTTTTTGGGCTTCACTTTGCTGTTGTGTGTTTAGATTTTGATTAGAATTATTTCCTTCCATGATAATTTCAATTATATACTAAATGTGTTTGTAATTGCTAATTGTTTTGAACAGGGGCTACTGCATCAGAAGCTACTTGTCCGATTTCCGTTTTTACCGCTTTAATTGCTTCAACAAGCGCTTTATGTGCACTTTTTACGCTATCTGTTGCGCTTTTTATAAGCTCTCTGACTTTTGTGAATGATTCTTTTGGATTATCCGTGTTAAGAACTCCACCCACGGCACCTTCAATTGAAGATATGCTATCGCGTGCTTTTGCTACTTCACTTTTTGTTATATCAAGCAGTACTTTTGCTTCAGATAAATCAAGGTCCTTATCTGCAAACTTCTCTTCAAGTTTTATGATTCGCGAATCAACTCTCTTGGAAAGTTTTGAAATTCTGTCTAAAGCGGCATTTAATCTCTTCGTAATCCTTTTTATGTAGGCCGTTACTCTTTTCTTTGCTTTTTCATTTAGCTTTTTCTTCCTTACTTCCTTTTTCTCAGCAAGTTTTTCTTTTGTGCCCTCTCCTTTACTTCTTAGTTTCTTCCTTTTTTCCTCAAGATCTTCTTTCTTTTCTGCTTTAATTGCGCGTATGTCTGATGCTTTATCTTTCACTTTTGCCTTATCTTTCACTTTTATTTTAACAGGATCTTTTTTGCTTCTGAATCTGTCCAGAAAACTTTTTCTTTCCTTTTTTACTTTCTCTTTGACCTCCTTTTGTTTTTCTGCAGTATCACTTTTTTTGTCCTTTTTAAGACTTCTTGTTTCAACTTTTTTTTCTTTTATATTATCTCTTGTATTTTTAATCTGAATTCTTTTTACATCAACTCTTTCTTTTGTAAGAACTGGTTTTGTTTTTACAGCGTCAGTTACAGTTGTTGCACTAACTTCTGTATCCTCCTGAGCGTATGCAAATGAAAAACTGAACAAGAATATCGTTGTCAATAATGTAAATATAATATATTGTTTCATATTTCTGTATATTTAGTTAAGCTAATAACTTTATATTATTTAGTATACACCTATATACCAGATTAAAACAAGAGCTGTTGATTTATATGTTAAAAAAACGTCACAAAGACAGTAGCAACAAGAATCGTTAGCTTAATCACTATATTTAAGCTTGGTCCGCTAGTATCTTTTTTTGGGTCCCCAACGGTGTCTCCAATGACAGTTGCAAAATGGGTGGCACTCCCTTTGCCTCCATGCAGTCCCTTTTCAACAAGTTTCTTTGCGTTGTCCCATGCACCACCTGAATTTGATTGTTTAATACCAAGTAAAATACCCGAAACTAATGTTCCTGCAAGTGCGGCCCCAAGTGCCTCACTTCCGAGAATAAGGCCAACTAGGATGGGTGTTGAGATAACGATAAGTCCTGGAACTATCATTTTTTTCAAGGCTTCCTTTGTTGCAATGTCGATACTCTTATCATAATCAGGCTCGGCCGTACCTTCCATAATACCTTTGATTGTCTTAAACTGTCTTCTCACTTCCTGTGCAACTTTGAGAGCAGTATCTCCTACAGCAAGCAGAACGTATGAAGAAAATAGATAAGGAATGAGCGATCCAACAAAAAGACCAATCATAACTTTAAAGTTTAGTAAATTAACTATACTCAACCCTGCTTCTTCAGCAAAAAGTGTTAGTAAGGCAAGGGCAGCGAGTGCGGCACTTCCAATTGCGAATCCTTTTCCGATAGCCGCGGTTGTGTTTCCTGCAGCATCAAGTTCATCAGTTACAGCTCTCACTTCTTTTGGAAGACCAGACATCTCAGCGATTCCGCCTGCGTTGTCAACAATAGGACCAAAAACATCAATTGCCATAATTATTGCAGCCAGTGCCAACATACCAACACCTGCCATAGCTACTCCATATATACCTGCAAAAATATGCGAAACATAAACTGCTATCATTAAAATAGCAACGATACTAAATGTTGATCTTTTCCCAACACTTAATCCAGCAATTATGTTTGTAGCTGCTCCTATTTTAGAACTTTCCACGATACCTTTAACAGGTTTGAAATCATAACTTGTATAATATTCCGTTGCTTTTCCTAGTGCTATTCCTGCCAAAACACCAACAACTACTGTGATAAATACATTAAGATTTGAGAAAAAGAAACCGTTTAGTGCAAACACAATACCAATCATTACTATACATGTAACAAGAAACGCATTCGTCAGTGCACGGCCGGGATTATTTGATTTTGTTTTGGAGAAAAATGTACCAACAATGGCTGCAAGAATTCCTGCAGATACTACAAATATTGGGAAAATAAATGCTGCCGTATCAAAAAGCTGACCTACTGTAACATCACTAACTTTTATGAGTGTTCCGATTGCCATTGCTGCTACAAGGTTAACAATTAAAGAATCAAACAAATCAGCTCCCATCCCTGCAGTGTCTCCCACATTGTCCCCAACATTGTCTGCTATAACAGCAGGATTTCTAGGGTCATCTTCAGGGATTCCTGCTTCAAGTTTGCCAACCAAGTCAGCGCCTACATCTGCAGCTTTTGTGAAAATTCCTCCTCCAACTCTTGCAAAAAGCGCAATTGCCGCAACACCAAAAGAGTATCCAAGCAATGCTTCTATATTATTGGGGAATATAAATATTATTATTAAAAGTCCCACAATTCCGATTGTGGTAAGGGCAAGCCCTACTGTTGACCCTGCGTAGAGGCCTATTTTGAGGCTCTCATTTAGGCTTCTTCCCGCAGCATTTGTAGCTCTCACATTTGCTCTCACTGATCTACCCATACCCAAAAATCCCACAAAAGCAGAACTAAAGCTTCCGATAAGAAATGATATTGTGCTTGGTAATCCAAAAAGGAAGTAAAGGATAATACCGACAATTAGAACAAATACTCCTATATAACTGTACTCTACTTTTAAAAACCTCATTGCACCTTTTTGTATAAGCCCTGCAATGTGTTGCATTTTTTCAGTGCCAGTAGGTTCTTTCATCATCACCCTATTAAAATAGAACATGAAAATTACTGAAAGAATAATTGTTGCGTAAATAAAATACATAATAATTTTTAACTTTTAATTTCTTTATCTTTTGGCTCAGGATCTGCTTCTTCTGTTGAGTTTTCTCCTTTTGCTGACTTAATATCTATTTTCCAACCTGTAAGCTTTGCTGCAAGACGTACATTTTGTCCTCCTTTTCCTATTGCAAGTGACTGCTGGTCGGGAGAGACGTCAACCACTGCTCTTTTTTCCTCTTCATTCATCTCAACATTCATAACCGTTGCGGGCGAGAGAGAATCTTCAATAAACTGCGATAAATCTTCTGACCATTCTATCACATCTATTTTTTCACCACCAAGTTCACTCATAACAGTTGATACGCGAACACCACGTTGCCCGACTAAAGAACCGACGGGGTCTATGTGTTCGTCGTTTGAAAAGATTGCGATTTTTGAGCGTGACCCCGCTTCACGAGCAACGGCTTTTATCTCAATTGTTTTGTTTGCAAGTTCTGGTGTTTCTATTTCAAAAAGTTTTTCTAAGAATTTAGGGTGTGAACGAGAAAGTCGTAGAAACACTCCACGCGGAGATTCTTCAACTGAATAAAGGTATGCCCTTATTCGCTCGCCTTGTTTGTAGTGTTCTCCGCGAATTTGTTCATCATACTGAAGTAGTCCAGTCGCGCGTCCGAAATCAACAAATATATTACCGCGCTCAATCCTCTGGACTGTTCCGTTTACAATCTCACCCTGTCTTTGTCCAAATTCCTCCAATACTGATGTTTTTTCAGCCTCTCGTATTTTCTGCATAATAATCTGTTTTGCGGTTTGCGCTGCAATGCGTCCGAAATCTCCCTTATCTTCAAGTGGAAAAACAAGCTCGTCATCAATCTTTGAGTTTTTTTTGATTTTTATAGCATCTTCAACGAGAATATGATGTTCTGGGTTAAAGCGTACACGCTCATCCGTTTTTGTTTCTTCAGATGTAGGGATTTCCTCTTCCCCTGCCTGCGCAGGCAGGTCGTCTTCCATTTTGACTTGAGATTCATCTACAACTATTTTTACTTGATGGAATTCTGTTTTTCCGGAGTTGATATCAAACTTTGCACGGATAATTTGTCCACGCTTGCCGTGTTCTTTTTTATAGGCCGTTGCAAGAGAAGATTCTATTGCTTCAAGTGTTTTTTCTCGTGGAATACCTCGTTCTTCTTCAAGCTGGTCTATAACTGAATTTATTATTTTTAAATCAAACATATTTTTCTAAAAAGCGTCCGCTTTCAAGCGGACGCTATACTTACATTCATTAATCTAACCAGTATATATGATCTGATATATTTGTCAACATCGTAAAGTGTTGACAACAAGTATTGTATTGCTTTGCATTATGTTTCATACTATGTATGTATGGAAGAAAATCTACAGAAAAACAATTTTCAGAATCAAAAACAAAATTTTGGACAAAATCCTCCACACAAAGGGTACCCCGTTGCTTTGTATGTTATTTTTTTAATAATAATTGCAGGTGTTGTGTTTTTTCTATACATATCTTCTAGTGACACCGGTTTATTTGAGAGTGAGTCCAAGAAAACATTCACCAAAGAAGAAAAACTTGAGATTCTAGACTCTCTTTCAAGTGACAGTGAAGATATCCCTTCAATTGAGGAAAGAAGAGAAATTCTAAATAATGTTACCCAAAGTAGGTCGAATGATTTATACAATTATTCAGAAGAAGGAAAACTTCAAATCCTCCGTTCACTTCAGGAATAAACCAGCCCGAGGCTGGTCAGCCTTGGGCTGAAATTATTAAATTGAAAATATTATGAAAAAAATAACTTCTCATCCAATTGCAAAATCAGGACACAATATAGTTCTCGCAATCGCGGCGTTGTTATTTGTGGCAGTTCTTTTCTACGCAGCATTTTTTGCAGGTGGCGCGGAAAAAGCCAAAGCGGGGAATCAGCACAACATCTCTGGTTGGGCGTGGAGTGGTAATCCTGATTCTAATAATGATGGAGTAGTTGACGGTGATGATAATAATGAAATAGGTGGGATAGGGTGGATTAGCTTTAATTGTACAAACACAAGCTCATGCGCAACTGTTGATTATGGAGTTGATGCTGCAGCAGACGGTGACCTTTCAGGATATGCATGGTATGGATGGGAAGATTCTGAGGAAGATTCAACAATTGGCGGTTGGATTTCGTTTAATGAAAGCGATTTATCCGGCTGTCCATCAGGTTCGTGTAAAGCAAAAATTTCCGGTAACAGCCTACAAGGATGGGCGCGGGCACTTTCATACAACTATGACGACTATAACGAAGATGACGAGAATTGGGATGGGTGGATTAGTTTAGATGGCGCAAGTTACGGAGTTGTGAAAGACGGAAATGATTTTAAAGAATTTGCGTGGGATGCAAGTACCATAGGAGGCAAACAAATAGGTATTGGATGGATTGAATTTGACCCTTCATTTGGTGGTATAACACTCTCCTCTGGTAATGCTCCAACTGTTGATATTTCTGCGAATCCTACGTTAGTATTTTCCGGTAGTAACTCAACTCTCACTTGGACAAGTACAAATGCTGCATCTTGCGATGCCAGTGTTGGATGGAGTGGTTCAAAAGCGCTATCAGACAACGAGGTGGTCGGACCAATTTCAAGTGATACAGTGTATTGGCTTACATGTACTAATGAACTATCTTCAACTAGTGACAGCGTAACAGTGTTTATTGACACCTCAACTCAATGTGCAGATGGTATAGACAATGACGGCGATGGACAAACAGATTATCCGGAGGATACAAGCTGTAGTGGCTTAGATGGGGATGATGAATCTATCCCTGTTTGTGGGAACACTGTTTGTGAATCAGGAGAAAATCCTGGAAACTGTACTTCGGACTGCGGAACTGTGCAATTTGAAGAGTTTTGAGTAAGTTAAAAAATTATAATATGCCACTCAAACCGAAGTCGGCTGTACTAAAAATTAGTTAAATAATGGAACAAAAATATTTAATAAGAATAGCAGTATTGACTCTAATTTTAATTGGTTTTTATTTTACTTATTCATATTTTTTTCTATTTAGTAATAACAACGAAGAAATCAGTCAGGAACAAATTAATGAAAACATAGAAAGCATATTAGGGAATCTGAATTCTCTTGAGAATTTGAACAATATTGACGCAAGAAACGGATTTTGGTATGCATCAGGAAACGGACTTGAAGGAGAAGGTATTTTTTATTTTAGCTTGCTGAATATGGCAAAGAGTAATTTTTCAGAAAGTGAGCTTATTGACTTTTATGAACAGATTAAAGAATCCAGAATAATTCCAAGAGAAGGCATGCGCTTTGTACGCGAAGAAGAACTTCCAGACCCAATGCAATTTTATAACGGCATACATTCTTTCAGCTCCCGTGTAGATTCAAAGATGGTTAAAATTAATTTGGAGAATAAGTTCTCTTCAAATGATTATACATCCGAGGACCTTTGGAAATTAGAATACCTTTCTGGTCTTGAGGGAAATTACAGCGAAAGAGATGAATTAAATGCTCGTAATTGCGTAGAGTTTGGAGAAAGGTGCGTAGATAGCAACATAAATATTAAAATCATAGGAAAAGTCGTAGACGGGGGAGATAATCCTATTCAATCCGCAAAAGTAGAAATTTTAAGTAAAGATGATGCGGGATTTGTCTTTACAGACAAAGACGGATTATTTGAGATATCAACTGAAGTAAAAGAGCTGGAGAAAGTTAGATTGAAGGCATATAAAAGAAATTTCTCAGATGGTATATCAAGTTTCGTTGTTTTAAATAAAGATAAGAGTGAATATATTTCTGATAAAATTATTCTGGAAAGTCCGATTGAAATTGTCACCATAGATAATGTATTTAAAACAATAACAGGTAAAAGAAATTTCATAAAAGACGGAAATGTATTTATAGTAAAGACAGATCAAAGTGTATATGAGATTCCTTTTAATTCTTTATTAAAGTCAGACGGAACGATGTATTCAGGAGAGATGGATGTCTATTTATATGAATTTACCAAAGAAACAATGCCGGATTCTCTGGCCGCTGTAGACACATTTGACCAAGTTATCGGCTATGCGGGCAACCTTATGGAAACATTTGGTATGCCTTATATTCAGTTTTTTACTCCGAAAGGGGAAGAGCTTCAGGTTAAAAAAAGCAATCCAATAGGCATAATATATCAAATATTTCATATGAAAGAACTTTATAGCGCTTCTGATAAGACACACGACCCTGTAACAAAAGAAGATATAGAATTATTGGTTGATATTTCAAGCCAGCGGAGCGGATATCCCATTGACAGGCAGTTTTTGATTGATACCAGACTTTTCAACTTTCCCGCATGGTGGGTCTTTGACAGAGATGCTGGTATTTGGAATAATGAAGGAATGAGGGTCTTGAATACAGATGGCCTGATTGAAACGATATTCTATACTACTCGTGATTAATTATTAAAAATAAAAAATATTATGAATAAAACAAAAATTTTGAATCTTTTTGGAACAAACAAGATTATTTCAATTATTATTTTAATTATTGTAATAGTAGTGATTGTTTTGACTGTCAGACAATATACAGGCGCTAATACTGACCGCATATGCAGCAAGGCTGTGTCTTCTGAAAGTCAGTGCTCAAATGGAAGCTGGAGTGGCTGGACGATTGTTTCGCAAGGGGCTGATTCAACTACAGAATCAAGAACTTATACGGGAACAAGAGGTATTCACAGGACTATACAGTTCAGAACATCAATTCATAATTACAGCTGTTCCATCGGAGGCGGAAACGTGACACTGATATCGGAAGTTGCCGTTTGTCAAGTAATTGAAACAAGAGTTACTACAAGTGGAGAGGCTGGAGAGGCTGGAGGGGCTGGAGGCAGCGGAAGCGAAGTTGGTACAGACGAGCTTGAACCAGTAACGATAACAACAACAACGAGTGAGTCTACATCTCCTACAACAAAGACTGTCACAGAGTCAGTAGTATTGCGCACCATAGAAGCCGACTTTATGTGTTCACTTAATAAAGAAGATTGGAAAGACTGCAGAGAGGAAATAAAAGTCGCCAAAAGGTCAACACCTATTTATCTGAAAAGCTTTGTTGAAGATGCAACTTCCTGGACATGGTTTATTGAAAACAACAATAAAGAGCCGCTTACCGACGGGCAGTCAATAGGAACGCTCCAAAACCCAAATTCAGAAACAACTCGCATGAATTTGAAATATGGCGCGGGTAACAAGTTTGTAAAGGAAGTCACTCTCAATGTTAAGGGGAAGGATCGTTTCGGATTGTCGGGAAGTGGCTCTGTCACGGAAACTCTCAATATTACAGTTGTAGACGTTAAGTATATAGAAATTTAGAAACTCGGTTTCAAAGTTTAAAAAAGAACTTGTCCTCACATTGAGGACAAGTTCTTTTTTGTATTGTTGTGTATTTGATATAATAAAGTTAATGCACATTCAGACAAAACAGCTGAAAGATTTTATCCTTGACTCAGGTCTCATATCTGCCGCTGATTTTGAAAAAGCGGAAAAGGAATTTGCCGAAAAAGGTGAAGGTAAGACAGAGGAGGATTTAGGTAAAATGCTTGTAAGCCGAGGTCTTATCACAGAAGATGATTTACGTCGTATGCAGGCATATGTACTCGGTATTCCTTTTGTAAACCTTAAAGGTAAGAAAATAGATTTTGAAGTACTATCTCTTATTCCAGAGCCAATTGCGCGCAACAACAATATTGTCGCATTTAGAAAAACCGAAAATGGACTGGAAGTCGCTATGCTTGATACAAATGATTTAGTTGCTATTGATTTTGTTAAAAAGAAAGTAAAACTTAAAATTCTACCTCGCTTGACTGATAACGATTCTATCAAAGAAGTTTTGCTTCAATATCAAAAGACACTGAAAGCCGAGTTTGGTGACATTATCAAGCGCGAATCAGAGTCACTTAAGAATATTCCAGAGGGGAAGGGGCAAGAAAAAGAAACAGAAGGAGAGTTGAAAAAACTTGCAGAGGATTTACCTGTTATTCGTATTATTGATTCGCTTTTACGTCATGCAATTATTCAAAATGCATCGGATATTCATATTGAACCAATGGAAAAAGAAGTACTTGTGAGGTACAGAATAGACGGGATACTGCACGACGCAATGAAGCTTCCAAAAAGTGCATCATCTAGTATAACTGCTCGTATAAAAGTATTATCTAAACTCAAACTTGATGAGAAGCGTCTGCCGCAAGACGGAAGATTTAAAGTTGAAGTCAATAATGAAAAAGTATCATTTAGAGTTTCAGTGCTCCCTACATATTTTGGTGGAAAAACAGTAATGCGTCTTCTTAAGGAAAATATTTCAGGATTTTCTCTTGAAGGGCTCGGATTCCACGGTGAAGGGTTGGAACGGATTCACGCGGGGACAAAGCTTAAAACTGGAATGATTTTAACCACTGGTCCTACTGGATCTGGAAAAACAACGACGCTCTACACAGTGCTTGATATTCTAAACACTCCGGATGTAAATATTTCAACAGTTGAAGACCCTGTTGAATATCAGATGCCGAGGATTAATCAAACGCAAGTTAAACCAAGTATCGGATTTACTTTTGCATCAGGCCTCCGCTCTCTTGTGCGTCAGGATCCGGATATAATTATGGTGGGCGAAATTCGCGATGAAGAGACAGCGTCCCTTGCGATAAACGCAGCGCTCACAGGACACTTGGTTTTCTCAACGCTTCATACGAACTCCGCTGCAGGAGCTATACCGCGACTTCTTGATATGGAGGCCGAACCATTTCTTATGGTATCAACCATAAGCATAATCATCGCTCAACGCCTTGTAAGAAAGCTATGTTCTGCAAGAGAGAAATACTTTTTAACGGAAGCTGAGATTGAAACACTCGGAGAATCTGTTAATCTCGAAAAAGTTCTCACTATTCTTAAGGAGGAGAACATTGTTGATAAGAGTATAGAATGGAAGAAGATTCCGTTTTATAAAGCAAAAAAAACTACAGAGTGCGAAGATGGATATTCCGGACGGATTGGGATACATGAAGTGCTTAAAATGTCACCGACCATAAAAGAACTTATAATGAAAGATTCGACAACCGGGCAGATTGAAGAGCAAGCAAAAAAAGAAGGAATGCTTACAATGATAGAGGACGGTATTTTTAAAGCAGTACAAGGAGTAACAACAATTGAAGAAGTGTTAAGAGTTGTCTCTGAATAATTTTAATATGCCAAAATTTCACTACAAAGCAATAAAAACAAGCGGAGAAGAATACGAGAATACAGTTGATGTTCCCGATAGGTTTTCAGTATACAAACACATAAGAAAAGAAGGCAGTACTGTTATTTCTGTTGAAAGAGAGGGTAAAAAGCTTTCAGAGGGCGTAGGATTTATCAACAGTTTACTCGGCGTAGTAAAAGTAAGCGAAAAAATAATGTTCACGAGAAACTTGGCTGTAATGATAAAAGCAGGACTTTCTCTTTCTCGTACTTTATCAATACTGGAGAGACAGACAAGGAACAAAAAATTTAAGAAAGTAATCGGTGAAGTCGGCGCAAGTATAAAGAAAGGGTCAAGTTTTCACGAATCCTTGTCAAAGTTTCCAAAAGTATTTCAGCCACTTTTTGTTTCTATGGTAAAAGCAGGAGAGGAAAGTGGGGGGCTTGTGGATGCTCTAAGTGTTATTGGTAAGCAAATGGAGCGCACATACAATTTGAAGAAAAAAATAAAAGGCGCGCTTATATATCCATCAATCATTGTTTTTGCAATGTTTGTTATAGGTGCTGTTTTACTTGTATATGTAGTGCCTACACTAAGTCAGACATTCAAGGAGCTTGGAGTAGAATTACCGAGGAGTACACAATTTATAATTGCACTAAGTGATTTTCTCAAAAACAATACCGTTACAGCTTTGATATTAATAATACTTGTTGGTGTTGGTGCTGCGCTAGGATTTCGCTCAAAGAAAGGCAGGTGTATGTTTGAGTTTGTTATCTTGCGCATTCCAGTTGTTTCAGGACTTGTAAAAGAAACTAACTCTGCAAGAACAACACGCACTCTCTCATCACTTCTCTCATCTGGAGTTGAGATTGTAAGTGCTCTTTCAATCACCAGAGAAGTGATTCAGAACTCTTATTATAAAGAAATTCTTAAACAATCCGAAAAAGATATACAAAAAGGTCTCCCGCTCTCAAAAGCGTTTATGGACAACGAAAAGTTCTATCCTATTCTTGTGGGAGAGATGATTGCAGTTGGTGAGGAGACAGGAAAACTTTCAAGTTTGCTTTTACAGACAGCAGAATTTTATGAAGATGAAATTACACAAAAGACAAAAGATATGTCTACGATTATTGAGCCATTCCTCATGATTTTGATTGGAACAGTTGTCGGTTTTTTTGCAATTTCAATGATTACTCCTATTTACTCCATCTCCAGCGGAATTTAAGTAAAATACACACAACTCTTATTAAAAAACGGGAATTTTCTGCTACAATTAAAGAATGAAGAAAGGTTTTACAATGACGGAAACAATTATTATTGTTGCCGTGTCTATTATATTGTTTGCAATAATCGTAAGTGCTTTTTCAGGGTTTAACAAAAATCAATCTCTCAATTCTACTTCAAGCGAGGTAGTTTCAGTATTAAACGAAGCTCGCGCACTAACACTTGCCTCATATGATAATGAGGCATACGGGGTGCATTTTCAATCTGATAAAGTAATCTTTTTCAAAGGCAGTGTGTTCTCATCTTCTGATCCAGACAACAAAATAACGACTATATCTTCAAAGATTTCTATTTCAAATATTTCGCTTAATGGTGGTGGGGACGATATTATCTTTCAAAGATTAACAGGTAAAACTGACCAAGATGGAACCATAACACTCTCCCTTGTTTCTGATCCATCAAAATCAAAAACGATTACAGTTGGAGTGTCTGGAATAATAGAACTATAGATATGCAAATGAGAAAAACTAAACTAAAGAATAATTATTGCAGAGGAATGGGTCTTATGGAGATTATTATTGGGACAACTATAATTTCTCTTTCTCTTGTTGGTTTAATCACCAGCTTTAATCTTTTTGTGAG
>MDTC01071090.1_pt1 | contig 12444 bp, 13 predicted proteins | sample 811181 | NCBI WGS metagenome assembly MDTC01 (sample SAMN05326644, study PRJNA326480) | marine metagenome | isolation source: seawater | place: Pacific Ocean: North | collected 2011
GGAAGAAGGGGCGCGAGGAATGATTGGTCCTTTCTGCCTTGAGACGATTGTGACTGACAAACTTGAATTTCGTGTCTTCGAAGTGAGTGCTCGAATCGTTGCAGGTTCAAATGTGGCCATCGGTGGTTCACCTTATTCGGATATTAACGAACCTGGATTGTCTACAGGACAGCGTGTTGCGCGTTGTATTCGCAAGGCGATTGAGAAAGGCAGTTTGCGTGACATTCTCTCATAATTAGGTCAAATCGTTTCAAAGGGTAACGATACGAACGACCCACGCAAAGCCCATTCAATCATCAATTGTTGTAAAGTTCGGCGCTTTTGAATTGGTTTCTTGAGATGTAGAGTAGCAACATCGTCGTGATAAACAAAAGAATTAGGCCCAGGGTACCGACTGAGAATTGAACCATCTCTGAAGGCGCTTTCTCATTTTCTACAACACGCCAGTTGAATGTACCGATCAACACATTGTACAAACCATGCCAGAAAACACACACCCAAATATTTCTAGAGATTTGATATGCATAACCGAAAATCATCCCCATCCCAATCCATTCAATTAAACTGTATACTAGCCAATAACCTTCCAATTCATAGACAAAAATGGCGATGGGGAGGTGTGTCAATCCAAATAGGATAGATGCCAAAGCAAGCGATTGCCATTTGGGCAATACTTTCTCAAATTGGTTTTGGAAGAACCCTCGGAAAACGAACTCTTCGACAATCGCTACAATGAACAGATTTGTCAAGGCCATGACCAGATAATGTGACCATGATTCTGTGTCAAGAAAGCCGAATTCAAATTCGAGCTTAATTTCACCATATAGTCCCGAATTAAATATCGCGTAGGATCGAATGAAATGCAAGATATATACAGCGATTGTCAATATGATTCCAAACACTAAGGCCTTGAAGACAAATGAATTCTTAGAAGATTTTTCGGGAAAAAACCGAACTGGAGGTGTAGTTTCCTTTCGTACAAATTTCCAGTACAGAAAGATTGGTACAAGGAAAATGATTGGCATAAAAATGACTTGTGCAAGATAAAATTTCATACTCCCAATCGGTTCGATATAGGGTAGTGAAACCAAGCGATAAATCGCCCAACAACCTAGGAGGAGTATCCACAACCCCAGCAATTCAGCGATGTATCTCCCCTTGTGAGAAAAATCCTGTTTGTCAATTGCTTCTTGCCAAGTGGGATTTTCGATCATCGCATCGCTACTCTCGATATTCATCCCCTGACTTCCTTGAGTGCGGCTTCAATTGATTCAGCAGTGATCCGCCCTTTTGATTTTGCAATTTCAACCACTGCATCGATTTCATGATCTTCGGCACCAGCAGTCACAGCCATGTTCCTAGCGTGCAGTTTCATGTGGCCAGCTTGGATTCCAACGGTAGCAAGTGCCCTAAGGGCGCCAAGGTTCTGTGCTAGGCCTGCCGCAGCCATTACTTTTGACAAATCATCTGCAGTTCTCGCACCCATTATTGCAACATTGGCCTTTGCAGCAGGGTGCACCCTTACTGCTCCACCCACTAATCCGACAGGCATTGGCAATTCGATAGACCCTACTAAATTCCCTTCATTGTCCTTTTCCCAGTGCGTGAGTGAACCATATGTTCTTTCATGAGAAGCGTATGAATGCGCTCCCGATTCAATTGCTCGCCAATCTTGTCCACAGGCAACGCCAATTGGCGAAATGGCATTCATGATGCCCTTGTTGTGTGTAGTAGCTCTAAATGGATCTGCTGCTGCGAAATGGTATGCTTGCAGAATGCCTTCAATTACATCTGAACCTTGTTCAGCATCACCAGAATCTGACATTTCCATAGGGGTAAACACAGCACTCACACGTGCAAGTCTGTGAATTGCTAAATTACTGATGATTCGAAGTATTACAGTTCCTCCTGTTATAGATTCGACCCTAGGTGCGATCGTTTCTGCCATCGTATTGACTGCATTCGCCCCCATTGCATCTCTACAATCTACTAAGATGTGTGCAATTACCATTGGTCCCGACATGGTATCAATCACCCTTGCAGTTAAATCTCGACAACCGCCTCCGAATTTTACCAAAATAGGGTCCACTTCATTACAGGCTGCAATTAAATCATCTTTAGAATCCAAAAGAGCACCTTTTGCGGCAACTGCATCTTCGCACCCAACAATTTGGATTTGCCCAATCATCACAGGATCTGTATTGTTAGAAGTAAAGCCACCTTTCGCATGACACCTCTTGGCCATATTGCTTGCAGCAGCTACGACTGATGGTTCTTCAAGAGCAAATGGGACCACATAATGCTCACCATCAATGATAAAATTAGTGGCAATTCCCACTGGAAGTGCCATTGTGCCTATTACATTCTCAATGATTCGATCTGCTGCTGATTCACTCAATTCACCTGTTGCAGCCAAGGCATCTACTGCTGCCTCATCCAAACCGCAAAGTTCTGCGATCTTCTCTCGACGTTCTTTGACACTTAGTTTGTAGAAACCTTTCAGGCGACTATTCTCAACTGGCATACCATTTCCTCTATCTCTTTGTTCTTGAGGTACGTCCTAAATGCTTCCGTGTTACATGCTTCCTTGGACCTTAATTTTCGAGTAATTTCCCTACTAGTGGCTATTGCCGACCCGTTAACAATGCGTTAATAACGCATTTGAAGCGTTAGTGAACCGTTAATAATGCGTTAATAGGTTATTTTTCAATCCGATTAAATCACATTTATTCTTGAATAATTGCTCTGGTGTCCCTTTCAACGCTTCCAAACGCTTTCCTTGATGTGTTGGTTTCACGTTAACTTGTTAAACTGAAGTGCGATTCGCCTATTCAGATGTCTGCTGGGTACGCTGAAACAGTTCCTCTACCATATATGCGGTCTAATCCATTTTCACCAAGGCCGATTGAAGCAAGTGATGCAGATTTGCTAATAGGTAGAGAGGCCATAGTCGAGAACTTGGGACATCATCTCCGATTCGGCAGCCCTAGGATGTTAATTCTTCAAGGCGAGAGGGGTTCAGGTAGAACTTCGATACTCCATGTTCTGGCGAATTATACCCCCAATTCTTACCCATTCACGTTTTATCCTGATGGTGATCCGAGTAAAGTACTCCTGAATGAAATATATTGTCGCATTGTTGGTTATGATGTTCCGCCTTCTATGAATAATCTAATCGAAGAATTGGTGACAAAACTTGAAGGAACAAATACCGATTTGCCACTGATATCATTTGATTTCCCTGGTATAAGTGGGGTTGAATTGGCACGTGTTTTTGAGAGAATGACTCCAGTTTTGTCCCGAATGCGCGCTTTAGTGGTAATTTCTCTTACTCCTGCTCAACTTTCGGTTTGGCCCGAAGACTTACGGGCAGAGTTTGATATCACTGATGGTTTAACCGATTTCAACCATGACCAAATTCGCAGTTTGATTAATTCCAGAATACGCACTGTAAGTAATGAAAAGTGGGCTATCGGTGATGATTTTATTGATGAAGTCCTGTCTCAAACAGGTGGGCGATTAAATCCCCTCATGCGCCATTTGAGGGACACTATCGATACTGCCAAAGGAGCCAAAAAGGTCATCCAGAAACAATCGAGACCACCTGTGAAAATCGATATTACTGATGCGAAAGCCCGATTGCCCCCCTCACTCTCGATGGAATCGCTGGATGATCGGGAAGAAGTTCTAGTCAGCGACACAGTTCCCGAAACTAAATCCGAAGAATTAGAAGATATGGGAGGGGATTTGTCAGATGGAGATTACGATAATGTTACAGAAATTGTTGAGGATTTTGAATTACCTCCATTAGATGTACCAGAGATTGAAGATCCAGATATGGACGAGGCCCTAGGCAGAGGTGTTGCTTTACAGATGGAGCCAGGCTCTGAGCCGCCACCGAGTACGAGTGGTTTTGGTGGCCTCGCATCACGCCATAGAGCAGTGTCGGCAGAAATCGGTCTAGATGATGCCCTACGTACGAATATGATTGGTCCAATGGGTGCTAAACCAGATGTAAACCTCCGCTTCCCAGATTCTAATCCAATAATTGAATCAGAAGAATCGGATTTGTGGGCATCAGACACACTTCCTGAACCAATTGAGGAGCTTCCTAGCCCGTCCACACCAGATATTGGAGAACCAGCTTCGATTAGTAATTCCAACCTCGGTAATCGTATATTGTCTAATCAGTCTTCTGATAATTCAACTCCGCCGCTTGATTTTCAAAAGGCCACAAGTCTTTCCGACGCTGAAATCACTATTGTAGAGGCTTCAATGGAGAGAGAAGTATCACCTTCTGACTCTGCACTACAGGCATATCTTTCAGTGGGCCGCCCTCGATTATCCCAGATTTTCAATACATTACACAAAGCAGGCATCCTTTCAGTCAGAAAAACGGGACGGACGAGACTCTTCCGAATATCCGAGCCTGCAAGGTCGCACTTCACCGATAATCATATGGAGGCCTGAAAATGACTGATGATCATTGGGAAATTGCTTGGAGTCACCAAGTAGAAGGTCGAGTTGGGGCACTTGCCTGTGTTGATGAGGACTGTATTATTGCGTCAGGTCCAATCATAAGACGCCTCAATTCAGATGGCGACTTTGTTTGGAGAAGAGAATTTACATTCGACGTATACAGGATGGAGCACGATGGGACAAATCTTGCTGTGCTTTCAGGCACAGGATTCTTCTTACTTGATTTGTCTACAGGGGAACCACTTGGGGAAGGGCGTGCTGTAGCAGGAGGATTCAGGGACGTAATCCGTAGGCCAGGAGGTGGCTGGATACTGTCTGATAGGGGCGATCACATACACCTGTTCAACAGAAGAGGGAGAGGAGTTCGTAGACTTCGGCCAGGAATACTTCAGAAATTGGTTGGTTGGCTTGATCGTGAAATACTACTTGCCCAAGACGGAGATGGATGTCTAAGAGCCCTTAGATTAGGCGGGGATGATGCTCAAAGAGTAATAGAAACTACACGTTGGTCTTGGGTTTCACGTCTACAATCAGGTAGGGTACTTGTACAGCAACCAGATGGTGGTTTGCAAGAAGGAGTCCCCAATCCATTCGGTTGGGACCGAATTGACCGTATCCCTGGCGAAGGTCTAGTGCCGCTAGATGTTGCATGGACTGGTGAAGGTTGGTGGATGTTAGATGTAGCAGGAGATATAATCCGTTTACCAGCCGAAGATGGTGGTGAAAGAAGACCTGCAGGAGACATTTTGGTGTCCAATATGGCAGATAGAATGCTCACAGCAAGCAGAGATGGCCTCATACGTATGTGGATTGGACCTCACCTCGTCAGTCGTCGTCGCCTTCTCTTTGAAGAGATAGCATCGGATGAGATCCGACGTTTAGATTGGGAACAACGCCAAGTCATATTCGAAGCTGCAAGAGATGCAGAGGATTCTGGAATGTTCAGTCGTGCAATAGAACTCTACGAATCGCTAGGTAGGGCAGAGGATGTTCGTCGATTAATTTCTGAAAGGGAGGGTATAGATGACTGAAAAGAATGTAGAGGTCACTGAGGAACTCATTCTGAAATACATTGCACTCACAAAGGTAGCTAGAGAAAAGGCAACACCGTTGTACCCTGAAAATTCACCTGAAGGCCTAAGTTTGTCCAAGATGATGGAAATGGCAGATTCATATGCATCAGATGCAGAGTGGTTTTCTGAACAGGGTGATTTAGTTCGTGCTTTCGGTGCAATAAATTATGCACATGCTTGGATTGATTGTGCTGTGAAAATAGGTCTCATGGATGGCCATGGAGATGATGAAATATTCACTTTGCCATAAGTCGAGTTCACAAAGACGCCATATTCAAAAGGGGCCGTTTTCCGCAGCGCCAGCATGACAGGTGGAACGGGGATTGCACGAGATTCTGAAGAGATACGAGAGATGCTTATCGAGGCAGAGAATCGAAAGGAACTCTGGATCAAGCATTTCAAAAGTGCTAGGATGGACCAGAAATCCAATGCCGAGGCTTTGAGAAACATTACTGCACTTCGTGGTGTCATCAAAACACTACGGTGGACACTACAGATGTGTGATGAGCATGGGATTGCCATTCCACATCCTCTAGATTGATTATTCCAATAGTCTGAGTGTATTGGAACCAGTAACCTCGATTACTGATGCATTTGCATCATGCAAACGAGCTTTCAATCCACGATCTACTGTTAGGACTGGCCAACCAGTATTTTTTGCGAGATCTATCAATTCATCATCGGTATGCTTTCCATTTCCTGAAACAATTTCAGCCCTGCTAATCAATAGGTCAAGCAGAAGTGTTTTGCTTTCCATTGCATCGATTCGTTTTAATTCCTCAAGAACCGACGCAGTAATTTTCAATTCTACCGGTCCAATCATTGATTCCAATTGCAAGTCAATGTTGATTCGAGAATCAACAACAGCAATCCAACCACATGCATCGACGAGAACGCCTGCCAAGGGTTCACCCCGCAATTACACCATGCCCAATTAGGCGCCATCTACTCCCGACACGCCTTGATAGTGTGATTCTACTTCCAGTTAATGCGCAAATAGGTAGACGTAACTTCAGAGTAGCATCCTTGCCCTTAACAGCAGAAACCACTCCCACACTGGTTGCAGTTGCTGAGTTAAGCATTAGCATCTCACCAGGTTGGAGGGGTCGAACATTTTCAGCATCTCCTTCTCCACTGCTAACCATCTCTTTCAGAAGATTTAGAGTAATGTCCAATGTTTCCCATATAGGTGGTAATTCTCCTTGTCTGGCCATTACCTGTCCTGAAAGGTTATCTGATTTGGTGTGGAATGGGTCGAGAGGGGTTGCAATTCCACACAAACCGCCTGCATGTACAGAATCAAGGTCTAAACCCCCACTCTGGACCGTAGAAATCTTTGTATGAATTGGTTCCCATCTAGATTTATTTCCTTCCGTAATCTTTCTTCCAGGAGCGATTACAATATCATCGCCCTTGTTGAACTTGCCAGATACAACTGAACCACCAATGATTCCACCTTTCAATTTGGACGGTCTGGCACCAGGTCGATTGATGTCAAATGATCTGGCGACATACATCAAACCATTGTCTTTTTCGCGGAGGTCTGGGGTCGGTATCGTCGCCTCTATAGCATCGATTAGAATATCTAGATTTACATCATGGTGTGCACTAACTGGAATTATTGGTGCACCTTCTGCTATCGTTCCCGAAAGAAATTCGGTGATTTCTTGGTGAGATTCAATTGCTCTTTCTCGACCAACCAAATCGACCTTGTTTTGTACAACGACAATATTTTTGATTCCCGCAATTTCTAGAGCCATCAAATGTTCTCTTGTTTGAGGTTGAGGGCATTCTTCGTTAGCGGCAATTAGTAGTAATGCACCATCCATAATTGATGATCCAGATATCATTACAGCCATCAGTGTCTCGTGGCCTGGTGCATCTACAAATGACACAGACCTTAGCAACTCTTTCTCAACATCATTGCCACCATCGGGTCTCTTTCCCATGGCGTAGGCTTCACCATCCTTTGTTCGATAAAATGCAGTATCTGCATAACCTAATTTGATACTAATTCCACGCTTTCGTTCTTCGGAGTGCGTATCTGTCCATGTACCAGAAAGGGCCTGAGTCAAGGTAGTCTTGCCATGGTCAACATGCCCGACAAGCCCGATATTCACTTCGGGTTGTTCGGGTAACTGACGCTTCTTGGCCATTTAGTTTCACGACCCTGTTCACTCTGCACTGTCAGCCTCTGCAGAATCTTCTCCACCGCCAGCAGAGAATATTTCCGAGAGGGACTTGTTTCCACTCTCGATTACTTTGAGGTTGATTTGGCGAGTGTCAGAGGAGATCACATTACCACGAAATGCTCTGCGTCGACGGAGGCCATCGTATGTGTAACGGTAACGCCCTCCCTTCTTTTTGACAATTTTGTGACCCTTGAAACCACTTGAAGGGGATACGAGTACCTTTTTTCGTCCTCCACCATCTAAGTCAGCTCGCATTGGAGTCCCAGTTAGGTCTGAACCTCCTGTAATTTGTAGTTTGAAACCGCCCAAACTTTTCTCACCATCGCCAATGAATATCCCATCGACATCATCACCGATTTTCTTTCCTAAGAAATGATTGTAGTTTGAACCACTAATGTCGACAGCATACGACTTTCCACCACTGGATGGATCCGTATCGTTAACGACCGCTTTGAATACTTGCTCAGCCATAGCCTAAACCTCGTGCGATTTGCCGACAGACGCCCCCTATAAGAGCGGTTCGGCTGTTCCACCGTAGGTGGGATTGAGGTTTCCCCCATCAAGGCTACAATGCCTTTTCCAATCTTTCCTCGAGTTGACCGGGCAATGCTTGTGGCATTGTGATGTGCTGAGTTCTACCTCTACCAACACTTGCTGTACCGGTTTTTGAATCAATTAATCCGCGATTTTCGAGAGATTTGAGGTGTTTCCAGAAGGTAGTATTCCCTCTGGGCTTCACACTGTATTCTTCACAAACGACCTGGTATAACTTTGAAACATCGCCTGATGTAACCTCTGGATCACGACGTAATCTCCGGCAAATTGCTAGTAAAATCAGTTTTTCATGATCATTCAACTCATCTACGATACTCGGCTCAAAACGCTCACCGCGTTTTGCACGTCTCACTTCATCATCTTGGACGTGCCTTTGTTCTACAATATCTAATCCGTCCATTTCAGCTCGTCGGATTGAATCCTCTACTAATTCGATTGCAACTCTAGCATCACCAGAATCTGAAGCGGCCTCCCCAATTAGAGTAAGTACTTCCTCACTAAATGCTCTGGGATTGGCACAAAGGGCTGCACGTTGAGATGCAATAATCGTCAATTGTTTTGCATTATATGGTTTGAGGGCGAGATGATTAGATAGTCCAAACCTTGAGATAATCGCCCCCTCTAGTTGATCTAGAACTTCTTCTTGACTGATAATTATCAGGGATATTGTACCGGATTCATCCCTCCCTTCGTCGATTCTGAGCAACTGGTAAAGGAGGTCAGCCCCATCTTTTCGCAGAAGGTGATCTACCTCGTCAAGTATCAACAGCATGTGCTGGTTTCTTGTTCTTACATTCCGCCTAATTCCCTGAAGTACTTCTGAGGCTGAAAAACCTCTTTCAGGATGTCTATCATCCAACGATGTGGCAATTCTTTGAAGCACTTGTGATGTAGTGGGGTGGTTACGGCAATTTACGTGCACTGATTGTATACTCCTCACTGATGAAAGGTGTCTCGTCAAATCATCGGCAAATGTTCGGCTAAGGACTGTTTTTCCACTGCCAACATTGCCCGTAATCACTGCACGACATGACATTCCGGGTGTTCCGATAGATGCGAACATAGTCGCTAATTCTTTCTGCTCATCTTCTCTTCCAACAATGCTTGGTGGTATCCAGTCATAGGAAAGAGGGGCGGCATCGACCAATATTAGGCCGGCTCCAATCCTATCCAGATAATCACTCATCGAACGGGGCCACAGTTGGCTGTTCTTGAACATATGGAATATATTCGGCCCTTGAAGTTGATTAGATAGAATCCAGTTGATATTCAGAAATCATCAATGAATCTCATCAAATTTGTATCCATCTTCCCATTTCTTTTCACCCAGTACAACTTCAAGTTCATAGGGGGTAATCATGGGTTTAGCGTACTTCACCGCATCGTCAATAGCAATTCTTGGACAAGCTGTATTCACAAATACATCCACTGGATAGAAATCAATCAACTCAGGGCCGACATGTTCCATTGCTAACAAGTAACCCTTTTTACCGTGTTTTTCCAATTTGTTCTTCATCCTAAGTGCTAGATTACGCCGCATTTGGCCTGGTTTTGCACCGATAAGTATCCCAAATCTTTCCTTGTCCATGGATGACATAATCAATCCAGATCTCTGCCTAAGAATACGTTCTATGCGTTCCCGACCCATTTCCTTTGCATCTCCTGAGTAAGGGTCTAACATCGCCAATGGTTTTCCTGTATGTAAAACAAGTCCAATTGGGTGGAAATCACCACTTCCAAGGAATAGGTAATGGCCCACTGAGGGGTCATCTCCTGAATAATTGCAACCAAGTACTTGCCCAGGGAAGGTCAATCGAGCCCCACCTATTGGTACAGTTACATCAAATCCGGCCTCTTCTAGATATTTTTTGTACGTAGGAAGTAAATGTAGGTGCTGAATACTTCCTACGAGACCAAGTTTTGAATCAGTTAGAGGGGCAATCCTTCCAACCATGTCTTCGAATTTATCTAGTGCCTCTAATTCAGATAAAACTGGACCATCATCCATGTTTAGGCGCTCTTTTGCAATATCACGATGTGCATGTAGGAAAGGAAGAACCGGTGCAATTTCAGGGCATCCGTCATAGGTAACAGGGATGAATTGAGTCGGCATACCTGAGTCTATATTCATCTGGGAGTGTCCCATGTGGGCAACCAATTCAACTCCAATATTCTGCATCTTGTCGTGGACTAGGTCACAAGAACCGTAGCAAGGATCAGCAGATAGTACCACTCTAGCAGAAGTTTCGGACTCAATTTGGTCCATCATCTCAAGAGCTTGCATCTTGAGCCCTTCAGGCACCTGTAGCGCTACTAGGCGAGTATCATTTTTCTTAATTCTCTCGACTAAATCGTCAAGTTCGAATTCGTGGCGACTAAGGTCCAAGGTATCCCTCCGGACCGTCGTCCAAACCCATCATTGATGAATCCAACCCCTTGGATAATTGTATTCAAGCATTAATTATCATTATTCTAGGAGTACAATTTTGTCGCCTTGCATCTCTATTCTCACGAGGCTATTCAATGGCCAATCGCCTTTCTTTCGGATATTTGCCATACCTTCTCCCTTCTCAAACACAATCCAGCAATCCTCAACAATTGCTCCACATTCATCGATTCCTCTTAACACAGGATAAAGAGTTCCACCCGTGCTAACGACGTCATCTACAATTAACACTCTGGCTCCCTTTTCTATATCGTTCAGGAAGATTTCACCCTTAGAATAACCAGTTGATTGGTCGATAGAGACTTCTCCAGGGAGGCCATATTGGCGCTTCCTCCCTACAACAAGTGGTTTTCCACTTGATAGGCAAAGGGCAGCAGCTAATGGTATCCCCATCGCTTCAATGCCTAGGATGATGTCGATATTGTCCCAATTCACATTTTCAGAAATCAGATCACGGGCGGCTGCAAGCAGTTCCGCTGATTGGCGTGGGACTCCATCTGATAGTGGATGTACGAAGTAAGGATATCCTTCCTTCCAAACAACAGGAGCATTTACAACGCTTTCTTTGAGTAATTCGACACGCATGTCAATGGTTGTCCTTTGCTCGCCCATGCACTGCGACTCAGTGTCTCAGATTTGAAGGATGTCCTTGAATAAAAAAAAGTCCCCCAAGGGCACCGAAGTGCCCTTGAAGGACTTGTGTGTTATCTTGTGCTTGCTTGTCAGAGTATTTACTCTTCTTCGCCGCCAACTAGGTCATCGATTTGAACACCTAGGAAAGCACCGAGACCGACGAATAGACCGTCTGTAATCCAGTTAACAACTGTGTTTACATCGAATGTCTTTCCATCCATGAGCATGTTGCCCATGTCGTGTGCTCCAGTCATGCTCATTGCGCCGACCAATGCCATAGCTGCAAATGCACTCATCCATGCGGAATCGCATCGATTGTGGATTTGCCACCATACAGCACCACCAGCAATCATGCCGAGTGCTGGCCATAGGTTGTCACCTGCAATGTCGCTGATGAACATGTCTGGTGCAGCCCAATCAGGCAACAAGTCCAGACCCTCAGCACCACCGGCTTCACTTGCGAGCAAGATAGCTAGTGTTGCACCAACCATCTGCGCAACCAAGCGCATACCGTTTGCCATCCAGTTCCCTTCTGCATCACCTAGATCACCAGTCATTATGTGGCTCCAAGTTACTACAGGCAATATGTGTGCACCACTAAATGCGGTCCATGCTACTGCAAGAACTAGGGCTCCGCCAAGGGAGCCGATTCCCATTCCTCCGAGATTAAGGACGACCCAGGAGAGCAAAAATGCGCCCCCTATTTCAGCCTTCATCGCTTTCATATCTACGTTCATTTAATTCACCATTTTACATCGCTTTTTACACGATTATACAGGTTTCTGAAACTTTTACTTATAGTAGGTTCGTTTCTAGAGGGGTTCAATATGGCGTTTTGTGCGGACTTTTATTGATGCCAAGCACGAAACTGCCAAATCAGCCCGATTTAGCGGTTTTATGAAAAATTAAAGTAGAGCCCGGGCCCCTAAGGGCCCGGACAATACTTGTTTGTAATCAACCTCAGAAGATCAGATTCAAGATCCACTCGAAGGTGCTTTCTTGACCTGGTCCAAGGTAGAACATAATCATTAGAACACAGAGAGTTCCCATGACCTTGTTGATCTGA
>MDTC01098207.1_pt1 | contig 12444 bp, 14 predicted proteins | sample 811181 | NCBI WGS metagenome assembly MDTC01 (sample SAMN05326644, study PRJNA326480) | marine metagenome | isolation source: seawater | place: Pacific Ocean: North | collected 2011
AGTCTGGCTGATGAAAATATTGATTTACTAAAAAAATTTCTTGATGCTACAAAAGAAGCAAGAAATATACTTGAAACTTCAGATAAAGAATGGGTTCGTATAAAAAAATTAACAGGTGCAAAAAATGATGAAATGCTTGTCACCTTAAGAGATGGTTTTAGAAAAGGAATACCAAAAAGTAAAAGTGAAATTTTAACAAATAATATAGAAAGAGCCTACGAGGTTTTACATGATATTGGAGGAAAAAAAATCGTAGGGGAAGGCAAATTTCTTGCCGAAGGAACTATTTGGAATGACGAATAGTAAAAAAGAAAACAATTTAAAGCTTATATTAATTAAAACACTTTCTTTGCTGCTTCTGTTTTTTTTATGGGAGTTATTATCATTCTTCTCAGATAAATCTATATTCCCATCATTAATAATAATTTTAAAAACCCTATTAAATGAAATTTCTGAAGGAGAACTTTTCTTTCATTTAGGTATGACTATGTATAGAGTACTATCATCATTCTTAGTAGCAATGGCAGTCGGTATTTGCATTGGAATATTAATGGGAAATAACAGAAAAATTGATCAATTTTTGGATATTTGGAATATTTTATTCTTGAATATACCAGCGCTAGTTCTTATAATATTATCTTATGTATGGTTTGGTCTAACAGAAATTGCAGCCATTATCGCCGTAAGCTTAAATAAGATACCTAATGTAATAGTTACAATTAGAGAAGGAGCTAAGTCTATTGATAAAAGCCTTTTACAAGTAGCCTTTATTTACAAAGTATCAAAACTTAAAAAATTTTTTATTTTCTATTTACCACAACTTTATCCTTATATTATAGCCTCTGCGAGAGGAGGTATAGCTTTAATTTGGAAAATTGTATTGGTTGTGGAGTTATTGGGTAGAAGCAACGGTGTAGGTTTTAAGATTTATGAATTTTTTCAGTTTTTTGACATAAAATCTATCTTAGCATATACAATAGCTTTTGTTATAATTATGCTTACAATAGAAATCTTTGTATTTAAACCTCTGGATAATTACTCAAGAAAGTGGAGAAATTAGGTGGTTACTAGTATATCAATTAATATCATTTCAAAGGTATTTTCCAAAAATGAAAAATCTAAAGAATTTCATCAGGCTATAAAAAATCTTAAGTTAAATGTTTCAAAAGGAGAGTTTTGTTCAATTATAGGACCTTCGGGTTGTGGAAAATCTACTTTGTTAAATTTAGTTTCTGGTTTAGATAAAGATTTGCAAGGTGATATATTATTTGATAATAAAAAAAAATTAGAGGATATTAGAACAGCTTACATGTTTCAGACACCTAGACTTTTACCATGGTTAAATGTCTTAGAAAATGTAGAAGTAGTCTTGAGTCAAGAACAAAAAATTAGAAAAAGGGCTGAAGAAATTTTAAGTATAATGGGATTAGAAAAATTCTTGAATTTTTATCCTAATCAGTTATCTGGAGGTATGCAAAGAAGGGTGGCTTTAGCAAGATCATATTCTAGTCAACCGGAATTATTCTTATTGGATGAGCCTTTTGTATCCTTAGATGATCAATTAGCTAATAAATTGAGGAATATGTTATTAAAGCTTTGGACAAGTGAGCCCACAACAATAATTTTTGTTACCCATGATTTAAGGGAAGCAATTTATTTGTCAGACAGAATTGTATTTTTATCTAAATCGCCATCTAAAGTTTTATTTGATACAAAAGTCAGCCTTGACAGACCTAGATGTTTTGATAATGAGGTAATTGAAGAGTATAGAAAAAAGATTTCAGAGCAGACAAAGGGTTTTTGGGGAGGAGAAATTTAAATGTATAAAGATAAAGCGGTACTTGAAATTAAAAATATTCAAAAATTTTATAACTCTTTTAATGCTTTAGATAGTATTTCTCTCAAAGTTAATTTAGGCGAACTTGTTGTCTTATTAGGTCCAAACGGAGCAGGAAAATCAACCTTATTTTCAATTATAACAGGCTTATCTAGTGCTGACAAAGGGGAATGTTTTATTAATGGATATAGTATAAAAGAAGATGGGATTAGGGCTTTAAAGAGTTTGGGAGTTGTATTTCAACAGCCTACTATAGATTTAGAGCTTTCTGTCATAGAAAATCTTCTTTTCCATTGCAGATTACACGGATTAGAATTACAAAAAGTAATAAAAACTATAGAAAGAGAGTTAAAAAGTAGTGGCTTAGAAAAAAAAATTAATAATAAAGTAAGAACCTTATCTGGCGGTGAAAGAAGAAAAGTAGAATTAATAAGGTCATTGCTTCATAAGCCCTTAATGCTTCTTATGGATGAACCAACTGTTGGCTTAGATCCTGGAAGCAGATCAGACCTATTAAAAAAAATTGTAAATCTTAAATTGCAAGGTACGATATCAGTGTTGTGGACTACTCATTTAGTAGACGAGGCAGAAAAAGCTGATAAAATAATAATCTTAAATAAGGGAAAAATACAAGCTATTGGAACTAAAGCTCAAATATTAGATAAGGCTAAAGAAAAAAAACTAGAAAGGGCATTTTTCAAAATTGTATCTAAAAGTTTAACATGAAAAAATTATATTGTTATTTAAATTTTATATGTATATCGCTTGCGATATGTTCATTTGTTAATGCAGAGTATATATTTGTTAGCAATGAAAATAGCGATACTATTGCTGTCCTAGATCTTAATACTAAAGAACTAATTAAGACCATTAACACTGGAGGAAGACCTCGAGACCTAAAATTTAATAAAGACTTTTCTAGGTTATATGCAGTAGTCAGTGAAGAAAACCATATTTTAGAAATTGATACAAAAAAGATAGAAATAGTTAGAACTATTAATACTGGGGATGATCCAGAAATTTTTGATATTGATGTTGAAAATAAAATTATTGCTGTATCAAATGAAGACGACAACGAATTAACAATTATCGACCTTGAAACTAAAAAAATAGTTGAAAGTATCAAGGAAGTTGGAGTTGAGCCTGAGGGAGTTAATTTCACTCCTGATGGCAAACTTGTATATGTGACCTCGGAGGGAACAAGCTCAATTTTGATAATTGATCCATGGAAACGGAAAATATTAAATGAGATTTTAGTGGGTAACAGACCAAGGAGAGGAATATTTGTTAATAACGGAACAGAATACTGGGTTAGTAATGAATTAAGTGGGACTGTGTCAGTTATAGACACTTTTAAACAAGAAATTAGAAAAACTATAAACTTTTCAGTTGATGGAATTAGAGACCAGCAAATAACTCCGGTTGACTTTGCCTACGCAGTGAAAAAAAATTTAGTTTTTGTAACTTTAGGAAATGCTAATCATGTGGCAGCAGTAGATGCAACTTCGTATGAAATCAAAAAATATATTCTTGCAGGAAAAAGGGTCTGGGGAGCTGACATTAGCACTGATGAAAAAGAACTTATAGTTACTAATGGAAATAGTGATGATATATCTATAATTGATGTTGAACGTTTTGTAACGGTAAAAGATATTCCTGTAGGTAAAACCCCGCATACTGTAAGAATAAAAAAATAAAATGATTCACCTTCTCTCAAGCCTTTTACTATTTTTATTGCATGTAGATTTGTTGGCTAACAGTTACCAATTTAAAATAGGTTATATAGATTTTGATGACGATATAAGATATGCAGATTGGGGAAGACACCCGGTAGATATTAGATCACAACATAACCATCAGCCTAGAGCTATTGATGGAGCCATACTTGGAGTTAATGAGGCAAAAAGAATTCAAAGAATTACTAAAATAAAAGTTACAATGCAGCACTTTAGAATAAAAAATGAAAATGCTTTATATAACTTTTTGATTTCTAGTGATATAAAAGAATTCAAAGCTATATTGCTAGACATAAGTATAAAAAATCCTGAAAAAATAGCTAAGCTTTTGCAAGCCAATAAAAATATTATTTTTTTCAATGTATCTGATCAAAATAATTTACTTAGGTCAGACATTTGTTTAGAAAATTTATTTCACACTTTTCCTAGCGACTTGATGAGAACAGATTCTTTAGCACAATTTTTAGTTGAGAAGAAATGGAATAAAACCTTAATGCTTACTGGATCTCTCGAAGAAGACAAAAAGTATGCTAATTCCTTCAAAAAATCTGCTAAGAAGTTCGGAATTAAAATAGTAAAAGAGAAATTTTTTGTTAACTCCAATGATCCAAGAATTAGAGAAAAAAATGATTTAGCCTTTCTCACTAAAGGCAGTAGATATAATAGTATTTTTATTTCTGATGCAGATGGAGAGTTTGCATTATCTGTTCCTAATAATTCAGTTTCTCCAGCAACAATTGTAGGCTCATCTGGGTTAATACCCTTGGCCTGGCATTGGTCTAATTTAAGATACGGAGCACCGCAAGTGAATGGCAGATTTGAGAGAAAATTTGATAGGAGAATGTTAGAGAAAGATTGGAGCGCATGGATAGCAATTAAAAGTATAACTGAAAGTCTCTTAAGGACAAAATCTATAAAGTCACAGGATTTAAAAAATTATTTGATTAGTAAAAACTTTAAGGTAGACGGTTCTAAAGGAATAAGTTTAAATTATAGACCAGATACTAAACAATTACGACAAACAATTTTCCTTGTATCTGGAAATAATTGGGTAACTGCCACCGCTCCTCTTGAGAACTTTCAAAATAGAGATAATAATTTAGATACTATAGGATATATAAATGACATGGATAAATGTAAAGGCAACTAAATGAAAATTAGACATTATTATTTAGCATTAATAGGACTTTCAGTAAGGGAAATAACTAAGTTTTCAAAACAGAAAGGAAGATTATTTTCTGCTATAGTAAGGCCGGCACTGTGGTTGTTTGTTTTTGCTGCAGGAGTAGGTTCTGCCAGAGGCATTGATCCAGGTATGCTAAATTTTTATCCAACTCAGAACGTGAACTACTTTGAATATATAACTCCAGGATTACTGGGCATGGTATTACTTTTTAGCGGTATGCAATCATCATTATCAATGGTTTATGACAGAGAGATGGGAGTTATGAAAATTTTGCTCACTGTACCCTTACCAAGATGGTATATGCTACTAGCTAAGCTCATATCCGGAACCTTATTATCAATAATACAAGCCTATTGTTTCTTAATAATATGTATTCCAATCGTTAATATATATACTCCATTTTTAACCGATTTTACAGGATGGCTAATAGCTTTTCCTTTTATAGTTTTATTTGGGTTGATGCTAGGATCTTTAGGCTTATTGCTATCAGTTTATATCAAACAATTAGAAAATTTTGCTGGAACTATGAATTTTGTAATATTCCCAATGTTTTTTATTTCATCTGCTCTTTACCCGTTGTGGCGATTAGTAGATAATGGTGCATTATTTGTTTATTATTTAGCTAAAGCTAATCCTTTTACCTACGGTGTTGAAATGGTAAGAGCTGCCAGTTTAGGAAAGTTCTACTTTGAAGGATTTATGGTATGTTTATTAAGCTCACTAATTTTCCTTTTTTTAGCAGTAAAAGGCTATAATCCCCAATATAACGTGACTAAAAAACCTTTAAAAAAGAATGGATAATAAGTTTAATAACTTTTCAGAAAGTATTATTCATGAAGTAGGAAATACTCCTCTAATAAAACTTAAAAAAGCTTCTGAAATTACTGGTTGTAATATCCTGGGAAAAGCAGAGTTTTTAAATCCAGGACAATCTATTAAAGACAGAGCTGCTTTATTCATTATAAATGATATTAATAAAAAAAATAATAATGACAGTAAAATAATTGTTGAGGGAACTGGAGGAAACACAGGCATAGGTTTAACTATGATAGGCTCTGCAATGGGTTACAGCACAGTAATTGTAATGCCAAATGATCAAAGTAAAGAAAAAATTAATACACTTAAACATTTAGGAGCTAAGGTTGTCTTAACAGAGAAGGCTCCCTTCTCTGATGAAAGAAATTATATTCAACTGTCTAAAAAAATCGCAAAAGAGAGAAGAGCAATCTGGGCTAATCAGTTTGATAATTTAGCCAATAGAAACTCTCATATTGAAACTACCTCAAAAGAAATATGGGAACAAACGCAAGGAAAAATAGATGCTTTTATTTGCTCTATTGGAACAGGCGGCACCTTAGCTGGGAACTACATTGGCTTAAAGGAAAAAAAAAAGAAATAAAAATTTTTTGTGCTGATCCATACGGTTCAGGAATGTATTCTTATATTAAAAAAGGTATTTCAAAAGCAGCATATAGCTCTATCACAGAGGGAATAGGACAGAGCAGAATAACAAAGAATATTGAAGGATTAGCATTTGATGGAGCATTTAAGATTTGTGACCAGTCTGCATTAAATATTATTTATGATTTGATTAAAGAAGAAGGTCTTTTTCTAGGGCCTAGTAGTGGCATTAATATTGCGGGCGCAATAAAACTAGCAAAACACTTAGGCCCAAACAAGACTATCGTAACTGTTCTATGCGATTATGCAAATAGATATTCAAACAAGATTTTTAATAAAAAATTTTTAGTGTCTAAAAATTTAGAATTTCCTAATTGGTTATAAAAATGCTAATTAATGGACACTGGCTTAAAAAAAATATTAATAAGAAGAATATTAAAATACTAGATGCCTCCTGGTATTTGCCTAATGTAAAAAGAAACGCCAAGCAAGAATTTAAAAAAAGAAGAATTCCTGGTTCTATCTTTTTTGATATTGATAATATCTGTGATAATAGATCTAGATTACCTCATATGCTACCTAGTAAACGCATATTCGAAGATAAAATTTCAAGATTAGGAATCAGCTTTAATGATACAGTGATAATTTACTGTAATGAGGGTGTAATGAGCTCTCCTAGAGTTTGGTGGATGTTTAAATATTTTGGACACAAAAAAGTATTTATTTTAGATGGTGGAATAAAGGCTTGGTGTATAGCTAATGGACGTTTAATTTCTAATACACCTAAATCATATAGATCTTCTTATAAGACAGGGAGAATTAATTTAGAACTGAATTCAACTTTTGATGATATTATTTATTATAGAAAAAAAAAACTAGAGTTGTATATAGTAGATGCTAGACCAAAACGAAGATTTTTAGAACTAGAAGCAGAACCAAGAGAAAATGTAGGAAAAGGAAAAATAAAAGGAAGCTTAAATCTTGAATTCTCATTATTGGATAGAAAAGGTTTTTTGAAAAGAAAAAGTGAAGTCAGAGAAATCTTTAAAAATATATTGAAAAAAGAATATAAGGTTATATTGACTTGCGGTTCTGGAGTAAGTGCTTGCTCTCTGGCATTCTCATTAAGTTATATAGGAAGAACTAAATGGAGTGTTTATGATGGATCTTGGACAGAATGGTATTTGAGAACTAAGAATTAATTTTCTTCATGTCAATTTTCTTTTCTACCTTAGCTACAATACAGGAGACTGTTGCATCTCCCGTAACATTTACAGCAGTCCGAGCCATATCTAATATCCTATCTATGCCTATAATCAATGCAATTCCTTCTGCTGGAAGTCCCACCTGATTTAAAACCATAGTTAACATAATTAAGCCCACACCAGGCACGCCCGCTGTTCCTACAGATGCCAATGTGGCTACCAATATTACAGACAAATAATCAGCTAATCCTAAATTTATTCCATAGGTATTGGCCAAAAAAACTGTAGCAACTCCTTGCATTATTGCAGTTCCATCCATGTTTATTGTAGCTCCTAAGGGAACTGTAAAAGATGCTACAGATTTCTTCACTCCTAAATTCTCTTCAACGGTTTTTAAGTTTACCGGAATAGTTGCTGCACTGCTTGCTGTAGAAAACGCAAATAAAAGTGAGTTTTTCATTTTAAAGAAAAATTTAATTACATTAATCTTTCCTAAAAATAAAAGAATTCCTCCATAAGTAAATATTAAGTGTATAAATAAAACTAAGAGGACTGTAAAAAAATATTCTCCTAACTCAAAAATAGTAGAAAAGCCTTGAGTCAAAAATGTTTTAAAAATTAGAAAGAAGACTCCATAAGGAGCAAAACTCATTATTACTTCTATCATTTTTAAGAATAAGTCATTTAAATTTAGTGTTGCTTTTTTAATTCTTACATCTTTCTCCTTTATCAAATTAAGTGTTATTCCAAATAAAACAGCAAAAAAAATTACCTGCAACATGTTTGCTTCTGAAAAAGCTTTAAAAATATTACTGGGAACAATATTAATAATAACATCTTTTAATGGGGGAGCATCTTTTTGGACGAAAGTTCCCATATCTGAAACTTCTTTATTTATACCGGGATTAATTAGATTTGAAAATATAAGAGCTAAGCTGATCGCTATACAAGTAGTAGTAATATATAATAAAATAGAAATACTACCTATTCTTCCAAGAGTGGTAACATTAGACAAGTTTGAGACACCACAAACTATCGAAAAAAATACAACAGGAACAATTAGCATTTTTAAGGATGATATAAATAAACCACCGGGTATATCTATAAAATCTAGAAAAATTTCCGTTTTAAAAAAATTGAGATAATTAAATAAAGAACCTAGTATTAGCCCTAAACCTAAGGCTAAAAATATTTTTTTTGATAAACTCATATCAACAGTTTATAAAAAGATTTAATAATATGCACCAAAAAATAAAAAATATCATTGTAATTTTCATTTTCTTTATAATGTATAATGATATATCTTGGGCTACTGAATACAAGAAGGGTTATGTAAAATTAGAAAAAAAAAACCTAGTTTTCCAAGTTGATATAGCTGATACGATAACTTTAAGAGAAAAAGGTTTAATGTTTAGAAAGAAGCTAGAGTCTAATAGAGGAATGCTTTTTATTTTTTCGACTGAAAGAAATGTAGAAATATGGATGAAGAACACTTTTTTAAGGCTGGATATTATTTTTATTTCTAAAGAGAAGCTAGTTGTTGGCATGGTAAAAAATGCTTTACCCTTAAGTGAAAAAGTCTATTCCATTAATAAAAAATCAAAATATGTTTTGGAAGTAAACGGAGGCATTGTAGATTACTACAATATAAATTTGGGAGATAAAATAAAAATTGAGTATTAAAAAAGAAAGTTTAATTAAAATTAGAATTCAGCTTAAAGACAACTTTCATATAGGGCCAGGAAAAGTATTATTACTAGAAAAAATTAATGAAACAGGTTCTATATCTAAAGCAGCAGAAAGCATGGGTCTATCCTACAGAAAAGCATGGAGATTAGTAAACGAGCTAAATAAATATTCAATAAAAAAATTAGTAAATGCTAAGCCAGGAGGACAAGGAGTAAGAGGGGCACACCTATCGGAGGAAGCGAAAGAATTCATAAAACTATTTAAAAAAATTGAAAAGAGTTTTACAGTGCTTACTGCAAAAGAAAAAAAGGATTTAGAAAAAATATTTGGTAAAATATAGGTTTATGCTTACTAATAAATATAAAACAGCTTTGGTAACGGGTGCTTCTAGTGGAATAGGAGAAGCAACCGTTAAACTCCTTTCGGAAAAAGGCTTCAAAGTTACAGCAATTGCGAGAAGAAAGTCTAAGTTGGATAAACTACAGAAACTATCCGGATGTGAAACTCTAGCTATGGATATTAGAAACACAAAAGAAATAGAAAAACTTTCTAATTATAGTTATGATATTTTTATAAACAATGCAGGTTTAGGCAGGGGTTTTACAGAAATTTTTAAAACTAAAGCTAAAGATATATCAGCAACGATAGATACAAATGTAAATGCCTTTCTCCAATTACTTAGATGTATAACTCCTAATATGGTAAAAAGAAAAAAAGGTCATATTATCAATGTAGGATCCATTGCCGGCTTGTATCCTCTTTCAAGCTCTGTTTATGGGGGATCAAAAGGAGCAGTACATTTAATCAGTCAAAATTTAAGATTAGAACTTTCTGGAACAGGTGTAAGATGTACAGAAATAAATCCTGGAAGAGTAGATACAGAATTCTTTGATGTAGCCTTTGACGAAAAAAAAGATGCAAAGAAAATGAGAACAGGTCTTACAATGCTTAAATCTAAAGATATTGCAGATTCTATACTATTTGCATTAATGGCTCCTCCACATGTAAATATATCTTCTATAGAATTAACGCCAACTGAACAAGCGCCAGGCGGAGTGAAAATAGAGAGAGTTAAGTAAGCTAATTTAGAACAGCTATCAACAAATAAATTATCGCAGCAGAGACAGCTAAGGTAATAATTGTTACTATTGTGACACTGCCATAATTTTTGTTATCTTTATCATCCATTATTAAGTACCTATTGTTTTTTTGGTGACATATTTATTAAACACAAAGTTTGTCCATATGAATTAGAAATTTGAATTGTTAAAATTCTTTGATCTTTTTCATAACTTAGCACACTACTAGTTGATCGAACATTAGTAATTTCTTTCCAAGATAGGTTAGGCATTTCATATCTAAAAAAATCAAAGGTTTCTGCGTGACTTAACCTCGGCTTGATAGCTAATCTTCCAAACCACTCATCATCGCTACCAAATATAACTGTATTTTCCATATCCATAACAGCTCCATCTGGTATTGCTATATCCTTAAATTTAGCAAAACTTAATTGCTCTGGAGGCAGCCCTTCCGTTCCTGAAACTCCACTGCTCATTAAAGGCACACCATTTTTTTGACAGCCAGCAATAAATAATATCAAGGCTATAATAGTAAATGATAATCTCATATTTGTTAAATATATCATATTCACAATAACTACAATAGATAATTATTTAAAATAAAATCTATTTTTAAAAAAGCAAAATCCTAATTTATTATCAATTTTATTGGTATATGATCCTTTTTATATTTTTTTATATCTAACTTCCATAAATCAGCACTATCATCATCAGTTTTTTCAAAACCTAATTTTTTGTAGTGATACTTTACTAATTTATTTTTATTTGTTTTGATATATTTTCCTAAAATGAATTTTACTTTATAAGTTTTTGCACAGCAAATAATTTGATCCAATATTAAAAATTCTACTTTTCTCTCTAAAATCCTGCAACTTTGTATCCAGGTATCAATGTATATATATTCTTTGTCTAATTTAAGAATTATTATACCTATAATTCCATTTTCCCCGTAAATATCCGATAATCTTACTTGTAAGGTAACAAAATCTTTCCTTTTTGAAATATTCTCTACATCACGATAATCGTATCTTTTTGTAGTTAAATTAAATTGATTAGATTTATTGATTAATTGTTCTAATCTTTTATAGTCCATTCTTTGAAAACATCTGACCTCAGCTTTCATTTTAAGAGAAGAAAGATATTTATCTACATCATTAAGGTGTTTTTTCAGGTTTAAGCGATTTTTTTCGGAAGAGAAAAAATTTCCTCTTATTTTATCATCTTTTGAAAAAAAAGTAGTTTCAAAATAATTAGTACCCCCTAAATATTTTTTAAAATAACTCGGATCGGTAGGGAGCTCAGGAACTGATACGGAAGGCAAAAGATTTCTCACCAAATTTCTTTCGAAGGGATTATCGTCTATAAAAACAGCTGATTGGGGGCCTAAATTGACTTTGTTGCAAATTTTAATAATATTTTGAGCTTTGTCTTTCCAATTTATTTCATATGCTGACAAATGTTCTTCTTTTATTAGCATTTCGGGGTGACTATTAATAGCCTGCATAGTAGTAATACTGTCATTTTTTGACGCAATAGCTAAAAGAATGCCTCGTTCTCTTAAAAGTAACAAATATTTCTGGAAATTGGTGAAAGCTTCTCCTAAAGGACTAGACTTACCAATTTCAACTTTTTCTATTCCTAGGTCACCAAATACTCCTCCCCAAAGTGTATTATCTAAGTCGAGAATAGCGAGTCTCTTTGATTTTCCTTTAATACTGCCTATTAAACTAGAAAGATAATATGAGTATACTGGAATAGCTGTCATAGACAAAGGTGATTTGGTTAAATTAAAAAGAGACTCGTCTGACCAGATGTCAGTTCCTAATAAAGAAGAAATTTTTTCTGAGTCGAAAATTAAATTATAAGAATTATTAGTAAGTTCTTTTTTAATTAGGGAGTTTATTTCATTCGTTATATATCTATGAGAGTCATTCATTAAGAAATCTAAATTCCCATAAGTAAAAGTTGACGTATTTACCATGCTATGTATTATGCAAGGTTTTTTTATTTCTGAATTTACTAATTTTACAATATCCTTTATGTACTTAAAAGTTTCTGTAATTGTATTTGTAGATTTAGGATAGTTTAAAATAGTATAATCAAGAGCTACAAGCACTGCGTCTAGGTTGCTGTTTTTGAAAAAATTTTTTTTGTTTTTTAGAAAGTTAATTGTTTGCCCAAATGGTGCTGGATAACAATTTAAGTAAATATAGTTTTTAAGTGCATAAGCCCTTAAACTTGGAAGTAAAATATCAAAGTTGACATTGGAAATGACACCTAAATTAAAGATCTCATAATTTCCTGATTCAAG
>MDTC01067384.1_pt1 | contig 12440 bp, 13 predicted proteins | sample 811181 | NCBI WGS metagenome assembly MDTC01 (sample SAMN05326644, study PRJNA326480) | marine metagenome | isolation source: seawater | place: Pacific Ocean: North | collected 2011
ACCTGCAGGTGGTGCATCTTCCACGCTTGCCATGTAATTGACGGCATTCAAGAATGCTTGACCACCTGTTAGTGTGAGATTGAAACGACCAGCTTCTTCGATCGCCCCCGGATTTGCTGGCTCGCGGCTTCCTGCCGAAAACAGCATGCGAGCCCCCACGGCCACCGTGCCTGCGGGCCATTCTGCGACCACCATGTTACCATTGCCAGAGGCTAGCACCGTGCCACCATCCAAGATAGCTTCTGTCGACATGGTAGTGCCACGATCCACCTCCGTGTGCCAACCTTCCGATACACCATCTGTTAGAACGATATTCTGGAAGATAGGATGGTTCACCACTTCAGCTATGATGGTGGCAGGGGTATCATCGACCAAGCCATCACCACCCAGCCACGCCCAACGGTTAGCACGGGATAAGTAAGGCGTCATGAGGATGAGCGGTGCGGTGACGGTCTCATCCCAAGTCTGGTTGTTGTAGTTTCCACTACTGGTCTTGCGGGTCAACACCACGACGTCTGCTTCCTTCAGAATGGCCTGCTCCTCAGGAGTTGGATCCTGATACCTCAACTCAGTCACCTCGAAAGCACTTTGTTCTAGCAATTGCTTAAACTCTTCACCAGCAGGCGAGTCCACTTGCGTGATCCAAATGACGGACTTGCCTGCACCGTCGACGACTGGCGTGTCACCGTCTTCTCCTCCATCACCTTCCACGGTAACATTAATTGGCCCTGATGATACCTTGTCGCCGACATCATCAACAAGGATAGCGGTAATTGTGTAGAACCCCGAAGGCACGTTGGCCAAGGTCAATATGTAAGGGCTAGAAACCGATTCCCCAATCTTCTCGCCGTCAGAGAAGTATTCCACCTTAGCAATGGTTCTTGCCGTTTGTGCAATGTTAGGAGTGATAACCAAATCGCCACCTTCCCTGACTGCGCCTGGTGATGCGATCTCTAAAGAAGGCAATTCAGGAGCACCTGCGCGCGTCTCTGCCGGGCCAAATTGACCAAATTCATCGGGGTGAAAAGACGGATCCTTGGTCACGACAAACTTATCAAAGTAAGAACCATCCTCACGTCGGGCCAAGCCAATCTTATACACGCCAGGCAATGGAATGTTGAATGTCATCTGGCCGCCACCTTCTTGCGGATTGCTGCGCCAGACAAAGTCCGGCGTTTCTGAAAAACCTGTCATACTGGCTTGATTGCCTTCCAAGCGACTCTCAGGACGTACACCATCCAAATGGAACCACGCGGAATCATCCGTTCCGGAAGCGCCACTGGCACGATACCACAGTATATGCTCACCAGTCTGTGTGAACGTTAGTTCATACTCCAACTTGCTCTCCTCATTACCGCCAACCCCATTAGGCAACACCACAGAAAGACCTCCTGAAGGCAAGCCACGTACGGAATCTTCAATCCAAAGCCCATCGGAATTTTCAGTGTAACTTTCCGCCTCAAACACCATCAAACCATCTTCAGCCTGCGGCAACAAACTGCCACCGACACTGTAGAACTTCGCGCTCGATTCTACCTGCACATTCCCTGCAACTGATTGATCCAAAACACCACTAACAGTAACCGTGTATTTAGTGCCCACCACCTGCGGTGATGTGGTAAGAATAACGCTGGTCTCACTGGCCAGGAAATTGACTCCGCTGATCGATGCACCATCACTCAGCTGATAGTTCGCCACGGACGAGGCACTGACGGCATCCAACGGCTCAGAGAAAGTAAGACTAACTCGATCTTCACTTCCGCTAGCAGAAATCAAGATCGGCGCCGTCGTATCTGCAGTGATGGTGATTGTCGCTTCATTGGAACTCGCCGAATCGCCATCGGTCAGTACAACCATGCGCACCACCGCATCATTCCAATCCAGCTCCACCCGATCAATGGTAAACACCTTACCTGTGGCATTGGGAATATCGGTCCACGTTTCACCGTCTTTACGTTGCCACTGAAAGACAATCACTGCACCTTCAGTTCCTGTTCCATCGCCCTCCAAAGTGATCGACTGATGTTCTACAGCCGTGACATCCATTGGATCAAGTGTCACCTCCACTTGATTGCCACCAGCCTCAACCTCCTCACCTTCGCGTGGTGTGAGAGGCGGACCAAACTCACCGAATGCGGCATCGCTGGGATTGAAGGCAGAATCCGTGGTGATGACGAATTTGTCAAAGCGAGCACCATCTTCACGTCGGGCGATGCCAATGGCGTGAAAGCCCGGAGTGTCGATGTCGAAGGTCATGGGACCACCGCCATCTTGAGCGGTGCTGACCCAAGCGAAATCAAGCAAGCCATTGAATCCTGTCATTGATGCTAAGTTGCCTACTTCACGGCCTACAGGCCGAGCACCATCCACATACAACCAAGCCGAATCATCGTTGCCGTTATCTGAGGATGCTCGATACCAGAGGTAATGCCTTCCTGACTTCACAAACTTGATGTCATACTCCAATTGAGTCTCCATCTCGCTTCCACCCACGCCATTTGGAATGACCATCGAAACACCACCTGACGGGACGCTGTGATCCGTTTGTTCTATCCACAGATCATCCAAATTGCGATCGAAATGCTCAGCCTCGAAGACCACAAAGCCCAAATCGGTTTGCAACAAAGGTCCATTACCCACGAATTCAGCAGTGGTGCCATTAGGCACAGCATTTCCAGCGAGGTCAGAGAGATTATTGACTGTCACAGTGTAGCCTTTGCCGACAATCTGGGCAGCAGTGACCAGAATGACCCGTCCATCTGCTGTGACACTAGCACTAACGATTTCTAGTATTGCGCCATCAGCATCCACAATGCTGTAGTTGGCGCGATCACCAGCTGAATCTGGCGCCAATGATTCTGAGAACGCTAGAATCACATCTTCCGTCGTGCGGCCGCGTGCTTGCTCTAAGACCGGCGCGGTGCCATCCGCAAAGATGGTGACCTGAGAAGACAAGCCAATCAGTCCACTACTGTCCGCCACAATTCCTAACACAGACCACGCTCCCTCAGGAACACCTTGCCAAGTGGCCGTGTAGGGAGGCGCTGCCAGTTCCGCAACGGTGATTTCCTCGCCACCCGAGGAATTAGCTAGGATCTGCACCGCACTAACCGAATCAGGATTGACTGGCACTAACGTGATGTCCAAATCAGTACCAGGCATAATGCCGGATCCATTCGCAGGTGTTGCAATGTCAACTCGCGGCATTGGGTTGGCCGTATTCACTGGGGTGAACGTCAGAAAGTTGATATTGAAACTGCCGATCTGGTTGCTCAAACGTAAAGTCTCTTCGCCATCAAGTGCCACAGTGACAGGCGTCCCACTCACATCAGTCAGTTCCAATGGCCCATAAAAGTTACTGGCATTCCGACCAAGGAAGGCTCCGCACGCCGCAGTAAATTGGTTAGGCGCTTTGGGATCGCTGGTAACTTTTTCCAAACGGGCGATGAATTGATCGGCCAGATCAACGGCCTGCACCTGAGCAGTCACACGATAGATGCCAGCAGGAAAAGTCCGGGTGTAGTTCACCCACTCACCAAGCTCAACCGCCGACAGATCAAACTCAGCAACACCACCCACACGTTCAGCATCACCGCTAATCGCAGTTTGCGGCAGTCCCGAACTCCCAACACGTGATACACGATACTCACCAGGAGGGCGCTCCGTGGGGCTATTCTCTTTGAAGTCGATACCCGCCGCACCAGCCACTAATCCTTTGTCAGCAAACACGCCAACCGCGGGATCATCAATGAACCGTCCTCTATCATAGTTGAAATCTTCAGCTTCGATGACGAATTCGGCACTAGCAGAATAAAGCAGCACAGCTGTCATGCTTAGCAAAGCTCCTTGACGTATCTTAAATAGGGTTTTCATGTAAAAGTTAGTCGATCTGCTCTGAATGTACTTGGTGGATTCAATTCTTGTCGACAGAATTATCAATAAAACAGTGCCTCATGAGTATCTTTTAGCCTGGGAAACAGGACCATCTGGCGTGGATGAAGGGAGCACAATCGTAGACGACATTCGGTTCATCCGAACAATGTGTTGCCTCGTCTATTCGAGAGCGTTGCACTGTGCCAGAGCCAATAATGGATAACAGGTGCCGCTGTAGGTAATGAAATGATAGCGGTCAGTATTCAATGACCACGTCCACCAACGCCCAGATTGGCGCTGATTGCTTTTGAGCCACTGCACTGCCTGCTCAATTCGAGCATCCGATGCGTCAACGCCACTTTCTCGCAGCACCAACACCGCCAGACCTGTCATGTGCCCATCACTCTGAGGGTTGTTCAACTCTGGTTCCGCTAGTAATTTCCTAGCACGATTGCCACTGCCCCAAGCCTCAGGTTTGGCAAAGGTTCGCAACGACCAACCTCCGTCGTCCTGTTGATGCTTCCAAATCGACGAGACGATCGCATTTTTTCGGTTGAGATCGATGAGGTCTGGAATGCGTGCAGAAGCCCAAAGCAACAACAGCCGAGCGTAGTCATGTGGCGGGTTGGTATTCCGCAGGTAGCCTTTCAAACGTTTAAAGCGCTTCGCAAGGCCAGAATCTCGCGCATTATTTTTATCTAACCAATTAGGAGCTGCCACTGCCGCCATCGCAGCAACTGTGGCACCGTGGAAATCGCTCGATTCTAGTGGTGGCCAGCAGTCCTCGTTCCGGTACGAGCCATCGGCGGCTTGGACATCAAACATCAGTTCCAACGCAGCTTCCGTATCTTCAGACAATATGCCCGTCACATGCCGGTCCCACTCGGCCAGCCCCCCGGCGAGATAAGCTATTTCTGTTGGCTTAAGCCCTTGCTTCAAGTTCTCTCGATCTTCGCGCTTGAGTTTTTCCAATTCATTCACAAAGAAACGACGCACGCCATGGTCAGGAGGGCCAACTAGATTACTCAGAGCAGGCCGGGTAAGAAGATACGAGCCATTGGTGTGGCAACTAACACATTGCCGTTTTTCTGTCCAAGCCTTTGCCCCTTGCTCAATATAAGTGAGTGCGGCTTGCATAGAGAATTGGTCACGTATCGGCTCACTGGCAGACGCACCAGAAATGGCAATTTCTTCAAAGGCATACTGATGCCGATCAGAAACCTTCGGCTTTTCTGCTAGGGATAGAGATCCCAACAGCACAAGAATGCTTAACAGGAAAGCTAGGAAGTTGTAATTGCTCATGGTCATAATTTACTCTGGATATTCGGCAGTTTAGAGAGAGTTCACTTCGGTGCAATCCAAGAACGTACCTTCACCATTCACGCCACCGCCCGGCTCACCAGAGAGAATGGCCTGCCCACCGCGCTCAGCAGTATCTTGCTGCGCTGTGAGAAAGCGACGACTCTGAGTTGGGTTCACCTCAGTGCCTAACTGCATGCGAGCGTCCGCTTGAAAACCGATCTTTAATTCCTCAGAGAAGCTGAGTTGACCATCGATGAAGGAATCGGCAATCTTGCTGCCGACAAAGACACGATGAATGGTGCCGCAGGTCTGCCCGTAATATTGGTTCACAGATTTGCCAACCATGCGAGCGTCCAACTCGGAATCCGCATCTTCGAGGACAATTGCAGAACCGTTGCTATCCATCTCCTGTCACATGCCGATCACAAGAAACTTGCGCCCAATGCTGGCGAAACAATGCAGAGAGTGCAGCTTACACCTGGGCGGTCTGCCATGCATTTTTCCGTAATCTCACCTCGCCCAAGAAGGACATTGATAACTCCCTGCTGGAACCCCGCTTTGGCAGCAAGATTGCCGATATAGAGGACCGACAATGGGGTGTCTCCAGCGGGTTTCATAAGAATGTAATTGCCAGCGAAAAGAGAAGGAAACATGAACCACGCGGTCAGCACAATCGAATAATTCGATGGGATGATGCCAACCACCACGCCCCAAAATTCACGCCTTATGAAGCCTCTTACATGATCATTAACCAACATGCTCGGGCCATCACCCATGGTCATCCACTCTGCCACACTGCAGAAGTGTTCCGCGCATTCGCGTATCTGGGTAAAATCACCTTCTACTAGTTCAAAGACTTTACTTCCATCTCGGATTTCGATTACTAACATAACCTTATACGCGCACTCAAAGAGCTCTAAAAAAAGGACCAACGCAATATGATCCTCCAAAGGCTGAGCTTTCCAACCCGAAAAAGCCTGCTGGGCAATATCTACTGCCGAAGCCATATCAGCCTCACCCATTTCACAGACTGACGTTAGAATCTCCTGACACTCAGGATTAGAAGTTTGAAATGTTGACACTGCCCAACGTTTGACCTCCGCGGCTACAGACTTCGGTAAACTTTTCAAGGGGGGGGATAAAGGCAGCGGCCGTAAATGGCTGAATGTCAGTGAGTCTTGGAGACATATCGGCTGAATGAGTTGATTTCCGCTTCAAATTAACAAAAATCGGGGAACCATTGCGAGGTCGCAATTATTCTATAGCTCATTGGCTCAACCAATTTTTTGTAGCATCCGTTAAACCGACAGGATAACGGCAAACCGATTCATAAATTCATTCGTCCGAAGCATACTCGCCATCGTCCTGTTTGACGGGAGTTTGCTCAGATTGGCGCAGATCTCATCACCTACACTTACACTGCAAGCCAAAAGCTTGCGTGTTGAGGGCCAGGGCATTGCTGTGGTTTGAGGTATTCTCCCCTCTTAAAGCCTCTGTGAGGACTTAGGTGAAGATGGCCCCTGGCTTATGAGTCGTTCAGGTTACAATCATTCCGCCCAATTGACCAAAGCCAAGGTAGCGACCGCATAAAGCAAGACGAGCGTAAAATGGGTGCCCGATGTAACCAGCAAGCCAGGATAGTATTGACCATTCATGCTAACAGCCTCCTTAGCAAGCGAGGCAAAGACGTCCTGCACACGATCTCTTCAGCGATAAGAAAATGGCCAGTCCGGCGATAGGAGAAGCCTCACAGCTTCCCTGGGTGGCACTCCACGATGGCCGTGAACGGAGCTTCCTCGCCCTGCTCCACGTAGCATTTTAATAAACCAAACCCGCCCATTTCAGGAAACCTGACTACCACTCAGGTCACTGTGTTCCACAATTTCCAAGAAATGTTCAATCGCCAAAGGAGTTGCCAAGAGCATAGATGCAGGGAATGGATGCTGGCATGGTATTTCGCAATGTGACGGCCAGTGCAAAGGCCAACATTTACTTCGAAGGCAAGGTAGTGTCTCACGGTATCACTTTGGAAGATGGCAGCACCAAGACCTTCGGCTTGGTCTATCCTGGCGACTATCATTTCGGCACAGAGGCAGCGGAGCGCATGGAAATCACTGATGGACGTTGCGCTGTCACACCCGATGGCTCCGATGCCCAGTCGGAATATGGTGCTGGTGAGCACTTCGATGTTCCTGCCAACTCTGGGTTCACTATAGTGGTGGCTTCTGGCATCTGTCAGTATGTCTGCTCTTACATCGATTGAAGTCGGAACCCCTGTACCGGAGGGGAAGAACGCTAGACGTTTTCTCAAGACATGTTAGCTTAACTTTCATGGACATTACAAACAAGACCCGCAAGCCAGTCAGCATTCCACTGCCTGGAGGCAAGAAGTTGTTTCTCGGTCCAGGAAAAACTGGCCAAGTATCGCAGAAGGGGATTGAGTATCCGCCTGTGGCAGCGCTCATTGAGACTGGTGAACTTGAGACTACTGGGGACAGCAAGAAGCGTCATGAGCGCGGTAGCTCGAGCAAGGCTGGGCCAAACGCTGGGTCTGGCCATAAAGGCACGGGCGCCATGCGACAATCCGGTGACCGCTAAGCGGCCTGCTGCGCGCTAGGCTGGTGCCCCACCACCGCTTGTTGATGATGCGTTAGGGCTTCTTCGTCCGGTGGACAGATAGGCTTAGGCTACGGCTTTTACAATATCCAGTTCACCACCGATAAAGGCTGCGAAACTGTCGTTTTCTGCGCCATAGCCTAACAAGTCGATCATGAAAAATAGGCCGGGCGCTGCTATGGCAGTGTGGAAAGCGTTAGCTAGGCCTAAGCTTTTGCAAGGTAACGTTGTCACAGACAGCAAAACCTCACAAATTTCATGGATGAAATGCCGTGATTAAGAACGCGACGATCCGCATACGGATCTATTCAAAGTGGAGCTAGCCTCGCTTCTCAATCTCGATCATCCCATGGCGCGACTTGCTGATGAATTTGAGTGGGATCATTTCAAACAGGCACTTGAGGTGATGTTGGATAATGAGAAAGGGCGTCCGGCTATCGACCCGCGGCTCAAGGTATCACTCCACCATATGAAATACACATTCGACTTGAGCGATGAGGACGTGGCGAAGGGATGAATCCAGATTCCACACTGGCAATATCTACGCGGAATGCGCTATTTCCAGCATACCGCTCCGCGACATCCCTCAAGCATAAGTCGGTGGAGAGGGAGAGCTGGACAGGCGGGACCGGAGGAGCTTTTGGAGTAAACGATTTGGGCTGGAGTCAAGATGAAGGCGATCAAGAAGAGGCAGTTGGAGCAGGTCAATGTAGACACGGCGGTGCAAGAGAAGTCTGCGCGCTTTCCCACGGATAGTCATCTGTATGATAGGGCCTGCTGGCACCTAGTCAAAGCTGCGCAGTCGGAGTAGTTTACTTTGCGCCAACGCTACAAGCGAGCGGGTAAGCACGTATTGATGCACCAGGGTGGTCACGCTCACGCTCGCCAAGTGAAACATGGGCTAAGCGGTACTAGAGAAAGTTACGAACGATATTGGGACGCGCGATCAAGGACATCGAATGCAAGAGTAGCGGGAAGGTCAGCGCCGATCTTGGGGAATTGTCAGAAACTCTAAGCGCATTCCGGTACGACACGAACAAGGCGTATAGAGAGTTCATACGCCTGAAGTGGAATGCTTCGAGTAAAGGCAAAGCCTAAGAGCGCTACGAATTTGGGGTGAAAGTGAGTGTGACGACGACGAGCAACGGAGGTTGGCATGTTGGAGCGATGAGTTATCGGGGGAATCCGTATGACGGGCACACTTTGCGAGGGGCCATGGAGCAGCTGAAGAGAATGATGAGAGAAGAACCCAAACAGACGTTCGTGGACCAAGGCTACCGTGATCACAACTACTAGGGGCCGAACGAGGTGCATATCGACAAGAAGACTCGAGGGAAGACGCCACATCGTCTATGGAAATAAATGAAACAGCGGACAGCGGTGGAGCCCGGCACCAGCCACCTTAAGAGCGAGCATCGGATGGAGCGTAACCGGCTATACGGAAGGCAGGAAGATATGGTCAACGCGGTAATGACTGCAGCGGGGATGAACCTTTATAAGCTGATGCAGCACTTTGCCAGCTCCTTTTGTCGCGTTGGCCTGGCTTGGCTAGACAAGTGGACAGCTCGATTAGCCCACTGGGCAGCATGGTCAGACCGGATCTGTATTTGGCGTCATCACGGTCTGATTCTCGATATTGCTAACGCTACGCAATATCAGTTCTGATCCTAGTTTTTAGGATTGACTAACAAACGCTTTGCTTCGACCCAAGCATGGTGTTCTGCTGCATGCCAAAAAGAGCTTTACGCTAAGAAGCGGGTGTTAGGATTGACTCCTGTTTCTAACAGGAATCGACAGAATATTCCCGGCCTCACAGGTAACGGCTTCCAGCTGAAGTCGGTAGGCCAGAAGTAAAACTTGAGCAGTGCTTATCGATCAGCAGTTGCACATTTTTTGAGCATTCGCAAATCGGTGGGATGCCCTTCTTCTAGTACAATCTTCCAAGGATTACTTCTAATTGGGCTATCGACCAATTCAGGTGTGACTTGCGGGAGCAGCCACAGCGTCTCTTCATCGTTCTGTTCAATGGCTGACCCGTAGAGTATTACGAGATTCTTTGTGAAGCCCCGACCCCAGCAGCCAGGGGCAACCACAATAATAATGGCTCCACACGTGGCATGGATGCGAGAGTCGTTAGATCATCGCCATCGAAGACAAAGGCAGTAAGCCCGAAGCACGCCAATGCGAGCCAAAGTGGCTGACCAGCGCGAGCGGCTCGCCAACACCCAAGCAACCCAATTCCAAGCACTGTCATGAGAAGAATCACGCCGACGGCGCCGCCTCTATAGTAAGTCGCCAGATATACGCTGTGCGGATGATGTGCATGCCAATGCATCTCTGGCGGTTTCACTTGGTCGCTGGCCCATCTCCCCTTCCCCAACACGTGATCAGCAGGCGAATCAATACGTTTCCAAATGATCCGATACAGCAACATACGCCCAGCATCTTTGCGTGCCACCAGAGCGGCAGCAGGGCTAGAACCTTTGTTGACCTCAGCTTCAGGCTTCGGTATCAATGGTAGGGCCCATTGATACACTGCTAACACAAGCATTAGAATCATCAATGGCCGCCACAAGGCTTTACGAAACGTTAAGACTACCAATACTGTAAAGCCAACTGCACTGGCCAAGACTGCGCCTCGACTATGCGAAGACAGGGCGGCGAAGAGAAGCAAGGCCTGCCAAGCCAACCACTGTCTTGAACCACCCTTGCGCATCGCCAAGATCGCTGCCGTCAATCCAGCGAAGGCAAATGTAAGACCTGTGAGCACTGGTGCAAGACCAAAGTGCACCAACACATTTTCCAGGCGAGAATCGGGGAACGTCCTGCCTGGCAACCGATAATAGACCAGCAGGCTTATAATCGCAGCGAACCCAGCCACACGTACCATCCACTCCATGACCTGGCGGGAAACCCACTCCCGACGTCGGCCCAAGCGCACCGCAGCGTCGAGGAAGACCAGCAAGAGCAACCCATCGCCAATGGCCAAGATCACGCCCAACCATGGCCTGCCCGGCCGAGGCAATCCGGGTCGCAAGGACAACAGGAACATCCCGAGTATGAACAAGGCCGCCATCAATAGAAAGCCACGCGGGCGAACAGTGCGGTGCCACTCCTGATGCACCTGCGCCCCTGTGAATGCCACAGCAAAGCCAAACCACAACAAGTGCAGCCAGATATTCTGAAAGATAAAATCCCCTGCCACAAACACCAGCATAGCCCAATGCCATCGCCGCACTTTCGTCATATACGGGTGCACTTTGGCATTGGGTAGATTAGCCGGGCTATCCATACCACAAACATTACAAAGTCCACCCGAGACGCAACCTCAATTCCCAGGCGCACCTTCTAAAAATAGTTAGATAAGTGAAGACGAGCTTCACGCACCTAACATTATTGACTCAACCTTGAACGGGCTAGCATGCTTTCTTGATCAACTGATCCGTCACCATCAGCTTGTCTTTGCTGATCGCACGACCTTTGGCAGTGCCCTGAGTTGCCTGCGCTGGGGAAGCGCCTGATGCAATACGAGATGCACCCGAGATCGCTTCACCCATATTCAGTCCGCTGGCAGGCAAGGTTGACATACCTGTCACAGTCGGAGCGCCAACAGAAACACCGCCTGCAGCAGAATCAGTGGTTATGCAAAAGGAGCAAGCAATGGCATTTATTACCGCAGTAACGCGAACAAGAGAACGTTTCATAACTGAATTAGAAACGAGGTGTTATCCATGGACGTTAAGATGTTTGAAGTCCACCACAACGCGCATGGTAGGGGCATGTGTCATCGCCTTCTAAAAACCCTGAGCGTTGTCTTGGGCTAAATATCCGCTTTCCTGTTGAACGAAGCTGACCACGGAGTATCAAGGCTTCGCCATACCTCATGCGTCGCCTTAAGATTCAGTTCTTCTTCTCTTATGGCATCTTCGGATGCATCGGCCCGCTGTTGCCTGTCTATTTGAAAGAAATCAAAGGTTTTGATGAGCGACAACTCGGTGTCAATCAGGCCCTTACCAGCATTGCTACGATTCTAGCTCCGTGCTTGATAACCTTATTAGCAGACTTGCGGATTGATCCGCGTCGTATCCTGACAATAGCATTCATCGTGAGCCTGACGGCGTTCTCGTTCATTCTCAATACGACTGGCGTCGGCTGGACACTGGCTTTTTACACTCTTCATAGCCTGGCATTCATACCGACAGTGGCACTTCAGGATGGCTACTACTTCACCCTCACCAAAGCACGAGGTCTGCCACAGAATTATCATCAGATTCGCGTCTGGGGCACCATAGGGTTCATCGCTCCAAGCTTGGTGTTGTTCTTCTGCCTCCGTAACAATCCCAACCACTTGCACCTGATCTTTATTGCCGCAATCGCGTTTGCAGTCATCAGCGCTTTGCATTCATTCCGACTTCCTGCTCCACCAGCACCCACCGAAGCCAAAACAACTACAGGAAGTCGTCTACCTTCCACGGAAGCCTTTGTAGCATTATTCAGCCCGCGTGGACGATTCTTCTGTTTAGCATTGATGTTGGCCATGGCGGCTACGACGGCGTACCACACCTTCTTTCCGTTGTATTTACGTGAGATCGTGCAGGTTAAGTCCTCCATCGTTGGCCTAATCATTAACGTGGGTGTGCTTTTGGAGA
>MDTC01135490.1_pt1 | contig 12440 bp, 4 predicted proteins | sample 811181 | NCBI WGS metagenome assembly MDTC01 (sample SAMN05326644, study PRJNA326480) | marine metagenome | isolation source: seawater | place: Pacific Ocean: North | collected 2011
AATGTTATAGTGTCAATAATACCTGTCTTGTCTTGTCTGTTAACATCTGCTGTCGAACCAGATGATAGTCCAGTAAGATCAGCTCTTGCAACTTTAACTGTGACGCTTGTCACTGGATCGTTCAAACTACTTGTCGTTGTTGTTCCAATATTTCTTGGTAGTGATAAACCTGACACACCTGTTATTTGACCTGATCCTCCAACTGTGTCAACTGTACCAATTACGTAATAAGTCACATTGGCATTTGCCGCATTACCATCATAGTTACCAGTAACAAGTAAATCACCTGCTGTATAACCAGTACCACCTGATGACAATCCTACTGAAATTATTTCGTTATGTACTGCGTCGACAGAACCAATCGAAACTTGTGAACCATTACCATGTTTTGTTTCAATAACACTTGCAGTTGAATAATTCTGTCCACCACCTGTTAATGTTAATGCATCTATCTTAGATCCTATAGTGACTGTTCCAACACCACCTGATCCTCCAGCACCACTAACTTCTACAGTGTCATCTTGGCTGTATCCACCACCACCTGACGTCACATAAAATTTCGCTACTTTATCTGACAATTCATCTGCAATAACTTCTGCGTTACTACCTACTATGCTTGAAGCATCTACAATCTTAGTTACTGATTGATCTGATAGATCAAGTTCTAACAGTTTACTGCCATGTGTCATAGTGATCACATCAGCATTATTACTTTGATGTTTAGGTATGACAACCTCTGCTGTTGTGCCATGTGCAGTTAATAATTTTGTTGATTCATTTAGAGTAACTTTTAGTGGAGATATCGTACTTATTGAATCTATACTTTGAGATAAGTTACTTAACCTGTATACGTTCCAATCTAGGTTATTGTCTTTCGCTATCCAATATGTAGAACCTAAAGCTACTCCAACGTTACTGTTATTTTGATAATGCTGATTTAATGCTGTTTTGTCAAATACTTTGTATGTTGTATCAGCATCGTGTACGTAACCAGCTGTTGGCAATTCAAATGCTTCTGTTCTAGTTGTGAACAATGAATTTGTACTCTTGTCACCAATTGGTTTTTTCAACCATGTCTCTGCATCATCAACATCTATTGTAATAATGTTGTCATCTAAATTATCTGTTGTAACATTCTTGTCAACGTTCGATATTAGCTGTATCAGTTGTGGATTGGTTTTGACTTTAACTGGATCAATTTTAAATTCAATTGATTGGTTAATATCAGATCCACCAAATTCTCCCATTTTAAAAGCGTAGTATTCATACAAGTCTAAACTTTCACGCTGACTTATCACGTCTGTTCTTGCTAGTCTATCGATGCTGTTCTTAGTACCTTTCTGTCTTACCATTCCTTGGTAGAACTTAGATTGGTTTTCATCTACTATCTGTAAATTTTCAAGATACGGTCTGTTAGTGTAACCTACAGATCTTAAACTTGCTTTCTTTAGATTTTCATTACTAATAGCTTTGTCAACATCTAAGAAGTTTGTTACATCATCGGTACTAGTTTCAAAGTTTGTTATTATACCATTTGCTGAAGAAATTAAGAAACCGTTTGCTTCGTATTTTCCTGTCCAGTCTTTAGCACGTAGTACTGTTTGTTTAATTCTTGGCTGTCTTATTGATAATACAGGATCATATATTATATCATCGAATAATGTTTTGTTATCAAATACTGTTATGTGTTCCACTTCTCTTGTATACAAATTAACAAAGTACATTGGAATCTTTTTCAAGTGTTTAATGATCAAAGTGTTTTCTTGTCTGTATACTTCCGTGTCAGCTGGATCAATTGGTAAACCGTTCTTGTTAAGTATTGACCATGAGTTACCAACTACATCTTCAACATTAGAAACTACACCTTGTGGAGGCCTAAATTTAATCTTATCAGCCGATGGAGATAACGCTATGATGTTACCTACTCCCCAACCACCTATGCTCCAGAATAAAAACTCTTTCGCGGCATATAGCCAGTCATTGTCTGCAGATGTGTCTATGTTGTATTCATCAAAACGCCAACCTTCTGATTCTAATTGTCTTCCATAATTGACTAAGAAATCAAAAACTTCTTGTGCTGTTGCAAATTCATGTCCGTATTCTATGTCTACAGTGCTGTCACCATCAGTCAAACTATAGTAAGTGACCTCAACGCCGCCTTCTGTTGGAACTTTGTTTGACGTTACAAAATTTCTAGCAACAAATTGTTCAGTTGTCGTGTGTTCAACAACAGTTTTGTAAACCGCACCTTGATAGCTTATATACTGTCCTACTGATAAACTTTGATTAGGCGTGTATACAGGAACATTTATTGCTTGTCCACCTACTCTGACAGGATAGCTTGGACCTGAAGTTAAACTGACTTTTGCTCTAAAGTAATTCTTGTTAATATTGTAACCTGATACTTTGAATCCTGCTTCTCTCTTCTCAACGATAACAGCCGAATAAGACGTATTAGTTGTTGCCGGACTAGTATGTAATCTATTATTAACATTGTCTTTTGGTAAGAAGATTGTAGTCGTATTTGAACCAGGTGCATATGATTCAGCCTGTGCTCTGTACTGATCGTAATCTATAAATGATCCTTGTTTGTGTGCAAGTTGAGGTGTTAAGTTTCTTAACCTACCACCATAAAAGTTTACAATATTCATATTATCAGATAACAATCTTTCACTAACATACTGATTGTAACCAGTACCACTAACTATAACATTTCCTCTTGTTTCTCTGTGTACATATACGTTATTGTTCTGTCTCAGTCCTGTTGCTATATCATAAACAACATCATTATTGATAACATTTCTTTGTAAGTTCAATGTATCAAACATCAAACTATAAAACTCTGCTGGTTTCATTAATGATAGAGATGTTGTTGCACCAAATCCGTATGTGCTGTTCATCATGTAAGCTCTTTCGGCCGGTGCATTGTCGCTAATCTTCCATGACTTCTGTGCTTCTCTGCTGTCAGGATTTGAAGGACAAATACCTATTGTAACAGGATCAATTATTCTTCCGTTTGTATCAACAGGAACATAGCTACTGAATCCATCTCTTCTATAAACGTTTCCAAACTCTGCCCATTTTGACTTTAATGAGTTTTGTCTGTCACCATCTCTAATAATTCCTTTTTCAACGTCAGCTATCAGAGCCGCTCTCTTCGTTGCTTCTGTCCAGCTATATGTATTGTCCCACCACCATGGTTTAGCAGTAAATCCTAACATCTCCCATGGGTGCGTGTGTGGCCTGTCTGTACCGTAAATCTTTTTATATAATCCTCTCCAATGTCCTGGTGCTTTAGTTCCTGAAATATCTGTTACTGATGACCAGTTCCAAGTTTTCCAATCTGATGAGCTATAAGAATTATTATCTGACCAATCAACATCGTTGATTGTAGACCATCTGTACACATGAGGTTTAATTACATCATAAAATTCTTTGTATGAATATTCTTTTGAGTTGAAGTAATTTCCTACTATTGTATCGTACGTGATAGGAGGAACGTAGTCAGGATCTATAAATCTGTTTTCAATGTCATTGTAAATTCTTTTTTCAAGTTCTAATAATGCTCTGTCTCTGTCATCATTAAATTTTGGAACCATAGATCCATCATGCCCTTGTATAAAAGTCTGTGTGCCTGATGTGTATTCTTTATCTTCAAACTCACCTGGTAGGTAAACAGGCATCATACCTAACTTACTAGGTGTTGCTGGTATCCATGCAGGTTGTTTATCTGGAAAGAAATGAACACTTATCTTATCGTTTAAGTCTGGCTTGTTATCACCAGTGAATATAATTTTAGTTTCACCTTCGTTGTCGATAACATAGTCCACGTTCATTATTAACTGTTTTCCGTTTACATATATGTAAAATGATTTTGTGTCTTTTTCAGTTAGCGGATCATATGTGTAACCAGTTATGGTCAAACCAGGCTGTCCAGCAGTACTCATTGTTCTTTGATAACTTTGAGTTGCATTCACACTAGCACTAGTCCATGTTTTGTTGTTAGCTGTTATAGTGACGTTAGCATTATTTTTAGTGTCACCATAAGATGCCATTAAACTATAAGCCCAGTTGTCAGTAATTTTTTTATTCTTGTTGATCTCTTTCATTACAAAGTCAACAAGGTAAGCGTCAGTCCAACTAGATGTTTGATTTGTGTCTACTACTTCTTGTACTTTGCCCAAGAACTTGTTTTTAAATCTTACGTAATCATCTTGTGCTTTTCTTAGTCCTTTTATCAAACTATTTTCATCGTAATTGATGTGCATAGCGTATTTCATCATCGGAGCACTGTGTTGTAATATACTGTCTCCGGTTGTAAGATCTCTTTTAGTATCTCTGTAGGTATTGTTTCCTAAAGGTAATCCTGATAATCCTACTTGATTAGAAATATTTTCACTGAAATGATTTAACAAGTCACTGTATGAGTGATCAGTTATGTCTTCATTTGCTGGATTGTGTGATAAGTTTTTAGGTGGAACGTAATAAGCTGATTTTAAATTCTTTATCTCATATGTGTTCCATGTCACTATAACGTGAGAACCACTTGTGAGATCATTTGTCATGACAATTTTTTGATTGTCTTCGATATTGTAGTCAACACCTTTTTCTTTTTCTCTGTTGTCAACAAACACTCTTACTTTGTCATCATTAGCATTTATAGATTCTAATATGAAAGTGTTAGCACTTGACGTTTCAGTTACTGAAAACTCTTGTCTTAGGTATTGTGTAGATTTTCTTTCAGGCTTTTTCCAGTGATGTTCGTACTTCGTTTCACTTGCATCAGCTATACTGCTGATTGCATTATCTTCAACAAACACTTTACTTCCCATTCCTGCGTGATTAGGACAATAGTAAAATAAATTATTTGGTGTGCTTGATGTTGGTGTAAATTCAATTCTTCTCTTTGAAGCTGTAGCAAACTTAGATCCGATGAATACACTTGCACTCACTTCGTCACCATCAAGGAAATACTTTACTCCAGTTGAGTAAGTCGATCCTGAGTTGTGTGTTCCATCGGCAGTTGTACTAAACTGCATAGGATGATTTCCATTTGAGTATCCTGTTGCAACCAAGCTAGTATCATCTAAATTAAATTCATATGTGTTGTTCCTAATTAAAACTAAATTCTGTTGTTCGATGTCATCGATATAATATCTGTTACCAGTCTGTATTGAATCTTTTTGTACAATAACTTTTTTATCAATGTTCTTTTTTATTAATACAGGATGATCGTACTGTTTGTAAAATGTAAATCCATGTGTGGCATTTTCATCATTTATATAATTTTTAAATTTAATTTCACCTATACCAACGAATCTATCATATGTTAAAGGAAGTCCTATTATATCATCGTTAGTGCCGGTACCTACTGTATAACCAAACAACTTACTACCAACAAATGTGCTTGAAGGATACTCTGTAGCATCATCAAGTTTTTTAGCATTCCTGTCATAAAGATTAAACAGTGGAGGTATGTTAACTTTATTTTTTCCTTGTGAAAGTAACCAGTCATATCCGTTCCAATAATATTCTGTACCTTGATTTATTTCACCTAATCTAACTGTGACTTTATCATTTGTTGTAATTCTAAAACTTGGTTCAGATGCTGTAAGTTTTGCTAGAGTGCAAACACCGCCGGAACTTACAGTTGCTTTCCAAATTGAAGAAGATTCATCAAAGTCAACACCAGTAATATCCCAACCAATATCACCACCAGTCTGTCCGCCACCACTTGCCGGAGTTGCCGGATTGTTATCTACGTCGTGGTCCCATGGTGTAGCACCATCCCATGGTACTAGACTAAAGTCGTAATTTTTATTCTTGAAGAGTATTAGCATACCATCTGCTATCGATATACCATCAACGACAACATTAGTTTGATTGTGTATCTGTGATACTGTTTGCGTTTCAGCTAATACGTCTACAGTTCTTACGTGACTTGCACCGTAGTTGTATAGCTCAATATCTTTTTTAAATTCTATGATAGGTCTTTTACCTTTTCTAGTATTGCTAACTTGGAAACCATCACTGACAACATCTTTGTGGATCCATCCGTTAGTACGTGACCATGGATTTTTATCTTTCGATCCACGCTGTATTGTCATGTAATCTGGAGTAGCAACATCTGGTATTACGTCCCATCTGTTTTGATCCCATGCATCAATATTAACTGGAGCACTTGGACTGTTTACCCAACCTGGGTAATCTCCTTTATCCCATTCTAATTGTGCGTCACCTAAAAATAGTTCTGATTCTGATTCTTCAGCAATCAACTGAATACCATTTGTTGTACCAACACCTTCCACGTAATATCTTACACCAGCACTATAGTCAGGATTAGAAGTTGTAAAGTATGTGCTGTTAAATTCGATAAGCATACCACTACTCAACTTAATACCATTTGGCGATGTGAAATCTTTTCTTCCTAATATTTCATCAGGATCAATTTTATGTGTTACTGTAAGTACATCACCAAGGCTAGTCGCAGAATTCATTGTTATTGTTTTTCCTAACGAAGTGAAGGCAGTTGTAACAACATTGTTAAGTTTGACTTCACTCACGTTAGAATTAAAAGGATATGTTAGGGTGAATTCTGTTTGTCCTCCTGATGTTGATGTTATAGAATCAATTTTACCTGCAATATTAGTTGCTGTATAACCTGCATCAAAACTTGGATACCAATAATAGTTTTCGTAATTTAAAAATTTGTCATGATCAATTGGCTGACCATAGCTGTAATAATCTTGTGAGAATAATCTTTTTTGATCATTTGTTTTTCCATTTTCCGTGGAAACATAATCTATCATCTCGTTGTAGAAAACGGCATCATTGACTTGCTTACTGTCAGAGTCTCTAATAACGACTGCTGTTTCTAGTTGATAGTTAGATCTATTCTTGTTTGTTTCAAGTTTGTAATTGTCTTTAGAAGGAAGATAATACGTATCGTATTTTCTACCAATATATTCTGTAGTCTTTTCTGAGTTTGCTTTTGAAAAAACTTGTTCAACTGTACCATCGAAAAAGTTCTTTAATTTATCTGTATGAAAAACTTCAGGAATAAAGTTAAGAGCTTTGAAGTCATCAGTAGTACTCACTGTTTTAGTTGATGTACTAATTTCAGTGTTAGCTACATTAGAACTAGAACTAGAACTGTCGTGATATGACATTACCTAGTATCCTCCGCCAGATGATCCACCGCCTCCACTGCCACCACCTGATGCCAATGAACTGCCAGTAGTTGTTGTATTTGATCTCAGATTAGAACCTGTCAATCCAGTGACTATCTCTACTTGATTTACTGTTGCTGTACTGAAAAATAATTCATTAGTTGCCGCTTTAATTTGAAACAGGTCACCAAATTTTGCTTCAGCATCTTTTGGTACAATAACCACACTTGAAATTTGCGTAGATAATCTGCTATGTACGTAAGCCGCTAATTCACTGTAGTAAAAAGTTTCTCCAAAGTCCCAGTTATTAATATTGAAGTATTCAGTAACAGCGGAAATTATTTCTGACTTGATTTGATTGTCAGTATAAGTTGCACCTGGAACTTTAACTACTCTAAATACAGCTTGGTTCTGTTCGTCAGCTGTAGGACCAAATAACAGCTTGAATTTTGCTGAACTGTAAACTATTTGATCACTTATTGTTTTATAACTTTCTAGTTCTGGAAAAGCACTTCTAATTTCTTCTGCTGTTGGTGTTGATGGGAAATTAGCTCTAGTCTCTCCGCTAGTGAACCAGTTGTTTACATCTGTGTTATATTCGTTTTGTAACACGATCAGTTCAATAATGTTTGATACGCTTGGATCAACTCTTTGATCTCTTGGTGCTGTGTGTTTATATTGGAAAAATAGTTTTTCGTCAACGTTGGCTCTTCTACCAATGAATGCTTTATAAACTGTACTTCCAAGAACACCTATTAATTTTGTGTAAGAACTGCCACCTTCTGTGTTTGGTAATTTCGAAAGGTTACCTACGATACCATCACCTGATCCTTTCCAAAGGAAATTATTGTATGAAGTAGTACTGTCATTTGTTATTAATGCTACACCATTTACAGTTGATGCCTCTGCCGCTGTGTTGACTTGCGTGACATCTCCTGTAGGTTTATAATATGTGTAACCGTCGTAATCTTGATAACTTGAAAAGAAAATGTATTTGCTGTTGTCAAGTATTTCATCATGTGCAACTGGATTATCTGGAGATCCATCTTGGTCTTTGTCAAAGTTTGTAACTTTTACTTTCTTAGGATCTACATAACCATCTGCTTCAGTGTATCCATCAACTATTCCTAGTGTGATAGGTCCATCTAATTTTTCTTTACTATTAGGATCTGTTAAAACAGTTTTATCTTTATTGATATCTAAAAGGTCAATTGTATCTCTAACTGCTTTACCAGATACTGAACTTCTATTTTTATAATCTTCTGTGTAAAAGAATCTTACTTCTTTTTCACTTTCAAAAACGTAATCTAGTCCTCTTATAGAAAATTCATATTTTGGATTAGTAGTTGTTGACGTAGCAGGAACATAAGTTGCTTTGATCAACCAACTGGTGTCTGAAAGTGCTTGTTCTGTACCACCAAATGATGTATTAAAAGATATACCAAAGTCGTTTGTGGTATTAATATTGCTTTCTGGTATAACATACCATGACTCACTCGCAAGATTGGCATCTCTATAGTTGTATCCTATACCAAAGTCTTCACCGTTTTCCATTCGAGTTTTGATAGAACTTTTTTCTGTTGCTGATAAACTAGTTCTAAAGCTAGGTAGTATACCTCTGGCTCTATATCCTTTTGGAATTGATTTGTTTAATTGTATAGATCCTGTTGTGTCGGCTGTTAACATACCACCATCATTTCTAATGCTGACTACAGTTGCCCATATTTTTACTTTTGTGGTTACGTAATCATCTACGAATTCAATTTTTGATCCTGGTCTAATAAAACCTAATTTTTCGTTTGCACTGTTAGGGTTATTGTAGACTGTTACTGCATCGTTATTTTGATTACCTGTATCATTTATATAAAAGTAACCAGTTGAACTTGTTCCAGCGGCCGGTTTAGGCATCCAATAAACTTGGTTTACAGATGAATTATCCATTTGGTAGAAGTTTGCACCTTTGAAACTTTCTACTGCTGTTTTGTAACTGTCGTAATAATAGTTTCTTACTTGTATTTTTTGTAACAAAGGTCCTAGTACGTTTTGTATAATATAGTTAATGCTGGTTGTATCTACTACCGTACCTGTTAGTTCTTCACTGTTTAGTGAGAAGTTTGGATCTTTGTAAAGCATTCCATCGTCACCGAACACGTTTACGTTCTTGACTGTTCCTGTCGGATCATTGATGTCTATGTATCTGCTGTGTCCTATGTGTGTTTTGTTTACTGATTTAATTTTTCTAATAGAGTTACTTTTAGTTAATGGAAAGATATTGTAGTCTTCTCCGTTAACCATTCTATCTTGTGTGTAAAAACTCTGTGGAGCATTATTTTTAATCTCTTGATCTGTTTCTGTAGCTTGTGAATTCGTGACAGTGTACGTCAATGACAATCCTAAAGTTAATGTGTATTCCTGTGATTGACTGTTTTGGTACGTAATAGATATTTCACTGTTATTAATTCTGTTTGCTTTTAGAACTTGTCCTTTACCTTCACTAGTTCTGAACCAAACTCTAAACTGTCCGCTTGGTGCATTACCAAAATTACCATCACTGAATGCAATTGATATCTGATCATTATTTCTTGATTGTACGCTGTAGATATTTCTATCTGCTAGAGCTAAACTGTTGTAGATCGTATTTTGTCCAAATAAGCTAGGAACTCTTTTCCATTTTTCTAAAGCCGAACCTGTGCCGTCAACTTTCTGTACAAATACATCTGTGTCATTAATATCATTTTCATCGATGTCTACAGTTCTGTTAGGTACTGGTTGTGCAAAACTTCTATCTTCGTATTTCAATTGTCCTTCCTTGAAGTACATGAAGAAGCCCGTGTTTGGACTTGCAAAACCTTGGCTGTCATTTCTGTATATCATATTGTAAGGCATATTTCTGTCCGGAGACATCTCTTCAAAATATCCAGCAGTATTGATATCTGCTTTTACTACATCAAGAGATGTGTTAACTCCGTCGACAACTTCTGATAAGTTTTTAATCACAGTTGCATCTGCACTATTAATATTGTAAATCTCTGCAGGTATAGTTGATACTGTTCCATTCTTCACAGGATTACCAAATTGGTTTGCACTTTGGAAAGCACTGTTACAAACAGTCAACCATTGATCATACCATTCGGCGTTGTTTGGATCATTCCAATTGATATCTGTGTTTGCTATTTCTGTACTATTCGAATCCGTTAAAGGTTCTGTTGTTCTTACTCTCGTAATCTTCATTAGTCCTCTGGCAGGGACATTTCTTTTTGGTTGATAGTTTACAAGTTTTGCTAATCTTAAAATACTTTCTCTTCTCTCGGCTGTGTCAAAAAAGTTTTCTCTAGCATTTAAATCTGTTCTGAAAGCCAAACTCTGTCCAAGGTAGGCCAATAAATCAATTATGGCTACAAATTCACTGGACTGAATGTAGTCGTTAAAATCTTCTGGATAGTTTGTTTGTATGTAACTTAACATACTATCTCTAATGCTGTCGTAATCGTACGCTGTAAAGTTAGCCTGACTGAAAGTTCTGTATATCGTCTTCCAATCTTCTGCTGAGAATAAATTATCTTGTCTTTGTATTTGACTCATTATATTGTTTCTCTTTCAAATTCTAGGAGCATCTGTGCTGTTTGGTTATACGGTTTAACATTGATGCCAATGTCAACTCTTATACCATTCTCTGATTCTGTAAGATAGATATCTCTCAAGTCGACCCTAGGATCACTGATGATAATTTGTTTACAATCTTCAACAATGATTTCTTTGTTAGTTTCATCTAGTGGTTCATAAAGCATATCCCAGATAACACTACCGAAGTCAGGTTCCATCACTCTCTCACCTTTTCTTGTGTAGAAATGATTGATCAAATCTTGCTTGATTAAATCTAAGTCATATAGCTGATTTGATTTAACACCTGCTACAGTACTGAATCCTTTGTACGTGCCCTTGTAGGCACCCAGACCCGAGCTAGATACTGCTCCGGACGATCCTGATGTGCTATTATTACTAGTCGAATATGCCATATATTTTTATGCTCCATACATATTTATAGTGTTATTTAACTACTACTATAATTATCCTCTGCGTGAAAAAATCACTTGATTTCTAAATCATATAAATATACTATACAATACAGTAGTTGCAAAAAAATATGAAAAAATTTGAGAATTTTACTGCCGAAGATAGAATAGATGTTAATCTTCTGGACAACGACATCCATTATCTTAATGGAGAAATTGATTCAGAAAACATCGGTAAAGCCGTCAAGTGGATACTTGATGCCGATCTTCAAACGAAGCCAAAGAAAACACTTAAACTTTACATAAACAGCACCGGTGGAGATCTTTATGAGGCCTTTGCCCTGATAGATGTCATGAAAAAGAGTAGACACAACATATCTACTATAGGAGTAGGTGCAATCATGAGTGGTGCTTTCTTGATATTTGCAAGTGGTAAAAAAGGAATGAGATACATTGGTGAAAATACCGGTATCATGAACCATCAGCACAGTGATAACATAGATTCCAAGATGCACGACATGAGATCAGCAATGCAAGAGAACATAAATTGTGAGTATCGTTCATTCCAGATACTGAAAGAAGCAACTGGATACACCATGGCTAAAATAAAAGCCAAGTTTGACTCACCAAGTGACCAATATTTCACGGCAAAAGAATTGGTTGCTCTTCACATAGCAGATCATATATTATAATAGCATGAGTAATGAATTAAAGAACTTTGCCGAGGGCAAAGATTGGTGGCATATGGACAGACAACAAGCGATCAAGTTGCTTGAAACTGTTTGTGAGACCTATAACAAGAAGTTGGAAAGTGAAATGTGGTTTGAAGAACATGATGTCCAACTGAAATTATGGGAAATCAAGAATGACATCATGAAATTTCCAGATCTTTTCTTCCGTAACGCTGGAATAAAATTGGAAAGCCCAGAAAAATCTGAAAAACCTGGCAAATAAAGGTTGACAGAAACAACTACCTAGTGTATAGTGTATATATTATGTTAGAAAACATTATAAACAAGCTATTCGGAGGTAACAAGATGGCTAGAACTAAACAATACGTAGTGTATACTAGAGAATTTGCTAAAGGCAATGTGAAAAACAAAGTTGGTGTTTTCATTGAAGAAGCAAAATCAACTCTAGATAACTCAGGTAACATCAATGGTGGTGTTATCAAATTCAAAAACCTAAAGATGAAAAGATCTACACCAACAACTGATCTTTTATCAAAAGGTTATGATCTTAATGTAAGAGTAATTGG
>MDTC01135788.1_pt1 | contig 12440 bp, 9 predicted proteins | sample 811181 | NCBI WGS metagenome assembly MDTC01 (sample SAMN05326644, study PRJNA326480) | marine metagenome | isolation source: seawater | place: Pacific Ocean: North | collected 2011
CTCTTGCCTGAAGACGCTTTGGCGGCCGATAAAAGATCTGCAAATATTTTCGACTGTCGATTCGATTTGCCGCTTTGATTCTCTGCGGCTATCTCTACAATTTTATGACCGCTGAGCTCGATCGGAACAGCTTTTTCGCCTTTTCCGCCGCTTTTCCTCTTCAGCGTGATAGTTGGCGGTGCCTCTGCAACTTCACCGAACCGAGCAGTGGTTCCAGTACCATTAATGAACTCAGATTCTTCCTCTTTCTGAGCGCGAAGAGCCGCGCGCTCTTTTCCTTTGCGTTCTCTCAGTGAGAGATATTTCTTCTTCTTCGTATTTTCAGTCGCCGCCGCCGCCGCTTGTTCATCCATCTCCCTGAGTTTAGCGTTCCCTTGATCTGGTTTCGCTCGAACGAGAGGTGCAACAACGTCGGTAGCACGCTCCCTTTGATCACCCTCGTCGCCCTCTTCGTCCTCTGAAGACGACTGGCCGCCGTCTGAGCGGCTTTTTTTGTCCCCGGACGCAGCCGCCGGCTCGTCTTCCTGTTCGTTCTCTTCACGCTCTCGACGCTTCTCGCGTGACTCTGCCGCAGCTTTGGCGGCGAGAAACCGACGAAATGATTTCGGTGCGCTCAACATTTCGTTCTCTGAGACTTTACCTTTTGGCATCGCGACTTGTTCGTCGTAAAACCTTCCAGAGATGCGGTCGAAAGTCTTCGTGTTTTGTGCCATCCTCGCACGCTTGCGCGCGCTTTTGCCGCGAATGCCTCCCATGACGGATAGCGACTAAACCACACGATTTCTCACGTCTCGCCGGGCGCGAGCGTCGTCGGCGGCCCGGAAGCGCGCCGAATTCTGAACCCTAGGCAAGTCGAAATTCCGTTTCCCAGCGCTTTCATTCGTTCATCAGCGCCCACTCGGACCGCGCCTCGCGCCACTTCTCGTCTCGACACCGGGCGATCTCGGTAAAAATGCGACGCGCGGAAGATGCGGTGAGCACTGCTCGCCCCGCTCTCGGTCGCGGGAAGTCAGAGGTCGCTCTCTCGGCGTATGCGCTATTATTTTCCGAGTTGGTCCAGTATCATCGAGGACGCGCCAAGGACACGACGGAGCTCGAGGCGGCGTTGGAAGATGCGGGAGCGGACGTGGGACGACGGTTGTACGAGTCACAGAGCTTTCGCGAGCGCGGTAATGCCAAACGTGATAACAGACTCCTACCGCTCTTACAGTTCATTCAGAGTGTCTTCTGGAAGAACGTGTTTGGACGACCGGCGGATTCTTTAGAGGTGTACGACGACGACGAATATTTGATGTCCGACAAAGATTTACTGGTCAATCGATTCGTCAGCGTTCCAAAGGATTTGGGAGATTTGAACTGCGGGGCTTTCGCGGCTGGCATGGTGAGAGGGATTTTAAGAAGCGCGGGATTCCCAGCCAAGGTGAGCGCTTATTACTCCGAATCGGGGCCGAGTGACCCGCCGGGTCAAAAGACGACGAATATCTTGATGAAATTCGAAAGTCACGTCATCGAACGAGAGCGTCGATTAGATGGTCGATAGGATAGAGTCATTTAGAATGCTTTGCGGATAGTTAGATAATAATTTCAATACAGTAGCAACCTATGCGCTTCTTGTAGTAGAAACTAGGATCCTACAAGGAATCGATGCACCAGTTAAGATGCGCTCTGAGTTGCATCGCCGCGGGATAACTCATGTCTCTCGGGACTCCAACTCTATCCCGTAAATATGACAGACACTTGCCCACTGACTTTGCATCCTTGCTAGGACTAACGCTTGACTCTCCTGGTTGAGCGGTACCTTCAATCAGAGCTTGTGCGACGCGTCGCAGACATTCGTCGACACGAGTTTCGTAGTTCAAATTCGGAACAGCGTATGGGTCCGCGAGTGGCGCTCCGAATTGCTTGCGACCCGGCTCGCCCATTCCACGGCATGCGAATTTCACGATGTTTTCATAATTCGTGATCAATTTGTGTGCAGCTTCGTGACGAGCGTCCTCGACACCTCTGTTCATAGATTCTGGAAGCGGTTCGAATCCATCCGCCGTCAGGTTTACGGGAAGTCTCCAACTCTTCTCTCCTCCGATGATCGCTACGGCCTCGTCGACCGAACTATTTCTATCAGGGACCCCTGGACCATATTGAGGAGGGATATCCATGACGTGAGTGTAGTAATCACTCTTCGTCGCTTGATAATTCGGACGAGCTTCAAAGGCGAGAAGCCATTTCTCAATGTTCGACCAGCGCTCCGTACCACGGAGTTGTAGACCTTTCCAGTACAGAACACTCGCATTCATGCGTTCGACGTGCGAGACGTACTGAAAATCTACAATGCTAGGGTCGTCGCCTCCGAGAAACCAAGGTCCTGGAGTCTCCCCGAGGGCTTCGTCGACTTTATCCAACGTCTTCTCGAACCCAGCTCGAGCGCCAAGAGGACCCGGCATCGAAGGACGGAAAACAAATCCACACCAGTCCGAGAAAAGTTGACGCTCTAATCGCAGTAACACGTTTGCCGCTTCGAACTTGTCTTCTGGGAGCGTGGCGCGCTCGGGAAATTCCCGCTCAAGTATTTGCATGATCACCAGAGACTCTGTAATCAACTGACCGTCAATTTCCACCACTGGAAGGAGTCCGCTTGGAATTTTCTCTAGGAAGGCTTGCGGTTTATCGCCGTAGGACCGCATGTTGATCTTTTCTACACGGTACGGTATTTGCTTCTCTTCGAGCATAATCCATAGTTTTTGACAGTAGGGGCACCACTACACGGGGAGAAGGGCGAAGAGCAGTCAGTCAGTTTGCTCGGGACGCCTTGGATGAAACGTCATCGGAAGAGCGAAAGATTTCGCGAACGCTTACCCCGGCATGATCTCGGTAGAAGGTCACTCGTACGTCGCTTTCGTTTGCACCGAAGAGACGAAGTTTATTATCCTGATGAGGCGGACCTTCACCGCGAGCGCGCGCCGCAGCCTCCTCCGTCAATCTTTTCACCGTGGGTGAAGTTGTCGGTGTGTGCGCTCGTCCCAGTTCGCCCCACGTTGGTACCGCCGCCGTGGATGTCATCCTGACGACAGACTTTCCACGACGACAATTCCTTCGTGTCGAGTTCGACGTTGGACGTCGAGCGTGGGACACCTTGGGACAGGACGGGGACGCGAGGCCGCCGCGCATCGTAAAGTGGAGTCGTGTGGTGACTAAGAAGAATTTTGTATTGACATAGGATTGCTGATAAATCTTTGATTTGAACAATTCGAGTGCAGAGATGTGATGGTGGAAATGTCTTCCTTACGCGCTCGCGATGAGGCTCGGTTCCATTTCCGCGGGGGCCTCATAACCCATGAGGTTGATGTACGTGGCGGTGACGTTAGCCAAGCCCGCCTTCAGGAGGTCATCGCGGAACTTGATACCTTCCGGCAACGCGGGACCGCCGATAGCTACAGGAACCGGGGCAAGAGTGTGCGAGGTAAGGGGCAAAAGCGCACCGGTCCCCTTGTCCTTCATGGGACCTCCCTTCTTATCACGTTGGACCATGTCGTCAGCGTTGCCGTGATCGGCGGTGACAAGGAACATTCCTCCGAGCTCCTCGACCAAGTCGAGAAGTTCCTTCACGCAAGCATCGCACTCTTCGCAAGCCGCAACAGTCGCGCCCATATCACCCGTGTGTCCGACCATGTCTGGGTTGGCGTAGTTCACACGAACGACATCATACTTACCAGAGAGGAGCGCCTCCTTTCCGGCGGCGGTAATCTCACGAGCCTTCATCAACGGCGCTTGATTGAACGGCACGTTGTCGCTCGGAATTTCCACATACGTCTCGAGATCTTCGTTGAAGTAGCCAGAGCGGTTACCGTTCCAGAAAAACGTGACGTGACCAAACTTTTGAGTTTCGGAGCACGCAAACGTTTTCAACCCGTTCTTTGCGAGCCACTCGCCGGAAGTTCTTTCAATGAGAGGAGGCGGGACGAGATAGTTGGCCGGAAGCTTCAAATCGCCATCGTACTGCATCAAACCCACAAATTTGGTCTTGGGGAAACGAACACGCTCAAACGCATCAAAATCGGCGTACTCAAACGCCTTGGAGATTTCGACGACACGATCAGCCCGGAAGTTCGCAATGACAACAGCGTCATCATCTTGAATAGTACCGACAGCCTTGTCATCATCATCGACGATGACGAACGGAGCGATGTACTGATCCGTGACACCATCTTTCTTGAGTTCCTTGAGAGCTTCTTTCGGGCACTTGAACTTGTTTGGCGCTTCACCCAACACATGTGCCTTCCAACCTCGCTCAACCATAGCCCAGTCCGCTTCGTAGCGATCCATCGTGACCGCCATACGACCGCCACCTGAGGCCACCTTCGCATCGCAGCCTTGAGCAGCGTACGAATCGAGTTCAGCGATGAGTTTTTCCATGTACTCGTGGCAGGTACCGTCAGCGACGTCTCTACCGTCGGTGAGAACGTGAAGACGCAACTTTTTGCAGCCGTCGGCGATAGCGCCTCGCATCATTCCGAAAATTTGATCGGTGCGCGAGTGAACACCGCCATCACTGAGCAAACCAATAATGTGAAGCGTGTTGTTCGCGAATGCAGGCTTGATGTATTGCCAGCCAGCATCGCTGAACATGTTTTTGCTTTCCAAGGCGATGTCGACCAAAGACGCGCCTTGGGCGATCACCTTTCCGGCGCCGAGGGCGTTGTGACCGACCTCGGAGTTACCCATGTCCGCGTCCGTGGGGAGGCCGACCGCGGTACCGTGCGCCTGGACGGTTCGGTAATACGCGCTGCCGCGCGCCTTGAGCGCATCCATCGTGGGCGTTTTGGCGACGTGGACGGCGTTGTGCTCATCTTCTATCGGGTTTTCTCCCCAACCGTCGAGGATGCACACGAGCACGGGCTTCTTCGTCGGAATCGTCGAGTGAGCTTGAAGTTCCATCTTCGCTGCACCGACCCGGGTGGAGGCTGGAGACGCGGAGTCGCGGTGTGAGAGCGACGACCGACGACGCCGACGGCCCGGGTCTTTTTCGCCCCTAGGGCTGAGTGTCGCTGAATTTCATCGATAAATTCGATCGATGAGTGTTTTCTTTCATCGATGAATTTGATCGATGAAACCATTCGTTCCATCACGTCGATCGACAGATCCAAGATGGACATCGATCGAGTTGGTTATCGTTCGAGTCGTGCAATCCTTCCCCTTTGGTCCGTCTCGACCGCGTGCGCGACGGTGTCACAATCGCGCGCGAATCCCGCGATTTAGTTTAATTCAGACGTGAAGTTTCTCGGCTCGAGCATACTTCTCGACCCCATGCGCGATCTCGTTGCGCCGTGAACCCGCGCGATTCCCTCCGACACGCTCGAGGCGTCTTCCGAAAGTGGCCGCGGGTGCCAACGTGCGAAGAGGACCGTGACCTCACGTTCTCTCGAGATTCTGGGCCAAAGAGATGAATGAGCATCGGGAGATGCGTGAGGATGAATCCGTGAACGCTTGGGGCGTTCCAATTCTTCGCTACTCGGAAGAGGACGTCGTGAAACAAAAGTTCATTCAGACCATTCACCGAGTCGAGTGGCGAGACAGGTCCAATACACAGTTCAGTGATCCCGACCTCGTCGAAGGTTTACGGTTACGCGACTCTGACAGCGAGGAGGAAGTCGAAATAAGTAGAACTGACGATAAATCGGGCTCTGATGGACGTTCGAACGTATCCGAATCAGATCCAGAAACACAGAAAGAAGCGTCGTCAACAGGAGCGCTCATCGTGCGCGGGGAGGATAGTCAACCAGAAGAGGACATTTACGCGCCTGGGACATACTGTGGTCTTTTATTTGATGGATGTGTACGCGATCTCGACTTGACTGGCGAGAAAATGGTGGTTCTACTGGAAGAACGGTTGAAGACGTTACGCGGTGTCCCACGCCACTTGCATCGGTACGTGAAGCCCATAAAGATAGACCTTCCCGTGGGTTCTCGAGTGAAAAAGGTATCTGGAGGCGATGATCACGCGCTCATTCTTCTTGAATCAGACTCGGAGGTCCTGGAGACTCTGGATCCCACTTACACAGATCACCACGGGCGCGTCCTTGTGGTTGGATCTGACACGTGTTCGCAACTCGGATTGAAGACGTCACGTAGGCAAGATGTTCCTGTCAACCTGGACACGATAGGTGACACAAAGATTCACGATATCGCCGCCGGGGGGCGACATTCAGTCGCAGTTTCGACGACTCAAGAGTGCCTCACGTGGGGTAAAGATTCTAACGGTTGCACTGGGCACGGTCAAGTTAGCGTGAACTTCGAGCACCATGTTCCTAAGTGGATGTACTGGGTGACAAAAGCTACGACGAAAGTCTTGACTTGTGCGGCTGGAGATTCTCACACTGTCATCACGACTACTGAAGGGAGTGTATACAGTTTCGGAGCTGGATCTCGCGGACAGCTTGGACACGGAGATGGAATGGACTATTCGAAACCGAAGTTGGTATCCGCGTTGAATGGTTTATCAGTGTCATCCATCTCTTGCGGGGGAAACCATACACTCGTCGTGACAGAAAGTGGCATTGTATACGGCTTCGGTTCCAACAGTCGTGGTCAACTGGCTTGCGATGACTTTTCCGACGTTTTCCTTCCGCGTCGGATGGGTCACGACGACTTGGTCGGAGGAAAACCGAAAAAAGTTGACGTGGAAGAAATTTACCTTGATGCCCAAGAACTCGAACAAAAATTTATTGATGAGATGAATAAACTCGACATCGTCGATGCTAAAGAAAAGACAAAGCAGAAACATCGCCAGAAAGTCATCCAGGTTGTAGGAGGGCGGGCACACACGGTAATTCTTACCGATACTGGTAGAGTTTACGTCTGCGGAGCAGGTGGTCATGGTCAGTTGGGATTACACTCAGCGGAAGACAGAAGCTCGCTGACTCTGCTATCTGCGATGACTAGCGTGTCCATCAATCAAATCGCCGCAGGAGATCTCCACACAGTGATGTTGACAACCTTGGGCGACGTGTTTGTATGCGGTGCGAATGACTTTGGGCAGCTCGGCAACGGCTCTGTGACGGGATCAAACAGACCACAGAGAATCCAGCCGGTAGTATCCAATGATGAAAGGAGCCAGAAGAAAAAGTCAGAGATTGATGAGTGTGAACGTCATCCACTTTACGGCGTCAAAGCTGAACGGGTTTATGCGTCAAAGTCTTGCACATTTGTCGTTCCGCGAGGGAGTCAAAGCTTGTTCATATGTGGTAGTGGAGCCTTTGGTCACCCGAAGAATGAACACCCCACCAATCTGTTTGAGATGATGAGTGAGCCACTTACGAAGTGGAACGAGACTCAGCTACTCGTAATCGGCTCAACTTTTGCCAATTTGAAAATGGACGAGCACATTTTTCAGAATTTAGTCAAGCAAATGGTCATGTACGGCGTGTACCATGAGCGCGTGCTCGCGCACATCTTCAAAGATAGTTTTACCCAAGTACTACGATATCCACATCTCTGCAGTGTGTACGTAAACATGATCAAAATGATGAAAAAGCACAGTCTGGGGTGCACAGTTTTGTCATTCCGCAGGTTAGTAATGTTTGGAATAGAGGATGTGGGCGTTCGTTTGCTCGACGCTAGAAATGAAGCTCAGCGTCGAAGGCTTCTCAGAGATCTGGGGCCCATTTCCTTCCAGAAGTTTGAGACAAACGCAGAAGACATAAATTTGCAGCAAAGAATAAATACATACGTCTCCGATCGAGCTGGGTATGCTGACTTTGAGCAATTCAAAAACCACTGCCTCATACTCAAAAGATTTGTCAGAGAGCTCCTTGAAGCTGATGTTCTGACACGTCAAGATCTTGAGGATATGCGAGTGGGGTTTCCTGGTTCAACTCATAGTATCTCTCTTTCAAGTAGCGTCGATGCCGAACAAAAATTGCATCTTTTCGATGGAATCGCGAGTCTCAACTCTAGTAAGCGGGCGGCGACTCGCGATCGCCGGACAGGCCGTAGTGCTGTACCAAGTCTTCTCACGACCTGCAAGGAAGACGCAGCATGGGGACATGGGATCCTTATGCCAGACAAAAACACATGGAAAAGCTACGCAAAGAATGCAGCTGAAGAGAAAAACATCAGAGCATCATATCATGGAATTTCAACCACGTCGCAGTCAAATAATCGTTGCGAATCGATGCTTTCGCCTTCTACACGAAATGTATACATAATCGATGGAGACATCGCAAAAACGCGAAAAAAACTCTTCAAATTCCAGATGAATAGATAGTCTACAACAACCTAGAAGTCTAGAGATAGCTAACAGTCTAAGCGCCGAGGTGTAAGGTCAAAATCATCAAAGCGCCCCCAAAGATGATTCCTCTGTACATGTTGTCATTATTTCCGCACTTTTTCGCCTCTGACCAGAGCTCGAGACCACAAACAGCAGTCATGATTCCACCAGTCCCCGCAAGAAGGTAATCTAAACGTTCAGGCGTGAGGTAAGGTTTCATAAACTTCAGAGCGAGAAGTGCGCCCACCGGCTCTGACAACCCACTCGCCGTCGCGAGAGCGATAGCACGTGGCCGGCTGCCCGTTGCCGCGTACACGGGGGCTGCGATAATGATTCCTTCGGGAACATTATGCATACCGATGGCGAATGCCATCGTGGGTCCGACTTTCGTAAACGACGCACACGCAACCGCAAAGCCTTCTGGAAGGTTGTGCAGTGTCATCGCAAAAGCCATCAAGATTCCAAGTCTCAACAATCGTCCTCTACTCAATCCACCGACCGCGGGTGCTTCTTTGGAATCAGCGCTCTTCGAAGTCGCGCTTATTGTCGTCTGCTCGTTCGGCGAGGCCACTCCGGTTTGTCCAGCACCGTGTTCGGGATTCGGGAGGCAAGGCGCAACACACGCGTACAATCCAGCGCCCGCTAGGGCCGACGCTGTCACCGGAAGGAAGCCATGCTCCATGATATTTTTAGCGTATAGTTCGATGAATGACAGCGAGCTCATGACACCGATGGCGATGCCGAGCAGGAACGCCAGCACCCTCGCGTCCGGCTTCTTGTAAACCGCTATAAAACCGCCCAGGGTGGTGGTGAGCCCCGCGAGCGTGCTCAGAACCATCGCCCTGGATTCATCCGCGTCGAAGATGAACATGTTCACCGAGGCTCTGATCCGGCTCCGCGATCACGGGTCCGCGACCGCGGATGAGAGTTTCAGTGTGGCGCTCGAGACGAATTGAAATGAAAGACACCGAACGAGCTGAGCTCGAGCAGAAACTTCCTCTCCCCCCGGGGGGCTCGATGGCGAGTAATGACTCGCCATGGGCACCCCGCCGGCGGAAAGGAGGGAAGGAGACTCCAGAAGGTCGCCGCACTGCTCGTCCTGAGGGACGAATCGCGTCAGCGTCGTCTACATATTGACAAGTCTCGCTCGGGGTTCGTACAATGTCGGCGTTCACCATTTCAGCGTCGCTCGCGACCGTGAAGGCGCACCATGTGTCGAAGCTTCGCTCGGTTTCCAGAAGCCGGGTCGTGCAAAAGGGACGGTTCGGACTTGTCGTCCGGGCTGGAGAAGAGGAGGTAGGTGACCTCCCGGCGACATACACTCGGACGCGTCATGCAACGAACTCCGGGCTCGAATCCAACCAGACGCGCGCATCGATTTCGATACCACAGGCCAAGTCAAGGCATCTTGAGGGCAAGGGTATGAGTAGGGACTGACTGTATTGAATTTTGTTCGAAATCTACGCAGGCTGTCGACGCGGCCGAAGAATCTCCTGAGGTTGAAGTCGTCGAAGATGAGCCCGAAGTCGAGGGCGAAGGGAAGGCTGAAGACGACGGCGTGCTTGGAAGTCTTGTGGCGCAACTTGAGTCGGTTGTCGGCGATAACGAGGAGGCGGTGGAAATTTTGACTGCTCTCAAGGGAGAAATTGGAGATGCGAACGCGAAAGTTGTGGGCATGGAGGACCAAGTCGCGGCGATGAAGGATCAGTACTTGCGCCTGAACGCCGATTTCGACAACTTCCGCAAGAGAACGCTCAAGGAGAAAGAAAACATTGGTTCCAGCGCCAAGGGTGACTTTATCAAGGCTCTTTTGCCTGTTCTCGACAACTTTGATCTCGCCGAAAAGAACATCACTGGTGAGACTGAGGGTGAAACGAAGATTCTGACCGGTTATCAGAATATGCACAAGCAAATGATGGAAATTCTCTCGTCGCAAGGCCTCCAGGCTGTGCCGGGCGTTGGTGAACTGTTCGATCCGAATGACCACGAAGCCATCATGCGAGAGGAGAACGAGGAGATGGACGAGGATACGATTATTGAAGAGTTCAGAAAGGGTTACAAAATCGGTGACACCCTCATTCGCGCCTCTATGGTGAAGGTGTCCACGAAACCGTGAATTTAATGACTCGCCAGAAGCCTGGCTTGTGCCACTCAACTTGTTTAGCCTCGGTGCAATACCATCTATATCGCCCCCCCCAGATCGACCTTCATTCACGTCATGTGTTTCTCTGCACCGTTTCATTCATCGCACCGTTTTTTAGATGCAACGTTTACGCCGATGGTGAGCTCGAGCTCTCCGTTGACTCGCTCACAAAATGGAACCAACAAAATGGAAATGTGTGGACGCGAAAGAAAGGGTCACCCGGGCCTCTGTGGAAATTTCCGTCTTAAACCCCATTCCACTAACTCGTATTAAATGAAACTAAAAGGGATCAAATCGAAAAAAAACGCCGCGAGTTGCGGCGGCGACGGGCGTCTATCCAAAGTGGCGTACCTCGATCTTTCGCGAGCTCGCCGGCGTCAGTCCAAGACGTCCACGCGTGGAACGTGTAAATCGACTTACCCTTACGGTCGATACTCGTACCTTCAGCGAAACGCAAGCGGAGCTTGCAACTGTCGACGTCGGACGTACAAGCCGTTTCTAGATCCGAGCCAGACAAGATGGCGACGGAGCGCATCATGGGCGCGCTCGAAGATAAGAAGGTCCAGATGGTTGTCGGTGGTGTTACGATCACCGGTGGTCTCTACGTGGCCGTCAAGCTTTCCTGGTTCCGCAAGAACCCGTTGCACTCGTTTGGTGGAAAGACCGGCGCGATGGCGAAAAGCATGGTGGACCGTGGGATCAAATCTTACAACGAGTTCTTCGATCAAGAAGATGGCAAGGGTGTGGGATCGCGCATTCTTTCCACTCCAGATTTTGTGAACAAGTTTTACTCCCTTATCACGGATTTCTATGAATACGGTTGGGGCGAAAGCTTCCACTTTGCCGCTCGTGAGAAGGGCGAAAGCTTCGAGAATTCTATCATCCGTCAGGAAGTTGGTACGTTCATCGCTCAATCATTAACAACCCGGCGCGTCGAAGTCAAATCATATAGATGACTAACCTTTACTGATTTCATTTCGCTCAAACAGCCATCGCGGAGAACATTGGCCTCAAGGAGGGGATGAACGTTTTGGACCTTGGGTGCGGTGTCGGTGGACCGATGCGTAACATTGTGAAGGCCACTGGCGGTAAGGTCACGGGTATCACCATCAACGAGTATCAAGTTGGTCGCTGCAAGACCTTGAACGCGGAAGCTGGCGTGGAAGATTTGACGGAGATCGTCCAAGGTAACTTCATGGATCTTGCCAAGGTGTTCAAGGGCCGAGCCTTCGATGGTGCCTATGCCATTGAGGCTGCGTGCCACGCCTCTAACACGACCGCCATGTACAAGCAAGTTTTCCAAGTACTTAAGCCCGGTGCCCTGTTCGCCTCGTATGAGTGGCTCAGAACTGAAAAGTACGACAAGAACAACAAGCTCCACGTTGACGTTGTTGATGGTATTGCGGAGGGTAACGCGTTGCCGGAAGTCCGAACCATCGAAGACTGCATCGAAGCTGCCAAGGCCGCTGGTTTCGATGTCCAATTCACGTTCGATCGCGCCACGGTTGGTGCTGTTCCGTGGCAGCAAGCCATGAAGTCTGCGCGTCGTGCCGCTTACCTTACCCACCTCCTCACTGGCATGCTCGAATTCATTGGCTTCGCACCGAAAGGTACCCAGGCCGTCCACACTATGCTGTTGAAGGCGGCTGTGAACCTCGAGAAGGGTGGTGATCTCGGTATCTTCTCGCCGATGTATCTCATTGTCATGAAGAAGCCGATCGCGACTGCGTAAAATGTCCAGCCAGCTCACCTTCACTCAAAAGCTTTGGTCAAGTCAGGTTTGGCAGTCAGTCCTCAAGAGCGTAGGATAGTATTGTTATGTAAATGCGACTAAATCACCAACAAGATAATTCGTGATGACTAATTATGCGAAAAACTTATTCAGAAGACTCGTACCTATCCTAGCACGTCGTGAACTGGCACCTGTACGATGGCGCAACAATGAGTGTACGAGCAATTAATTTAATTCGCTTCTCGAAACGAGAACGTTATCGGTCGATTTCAACCCGAGTGATCGACGTCCTGTGATTCTGC
>MDTC01154290.1_pt1 | contig 12440 bp, 14 predicted proteins | sample 811181 | NCBI WGS metagenome assembly MDTC01 (sample SAMN05326644, study PRJNA326480) | marine metagenome | isolation source: seawater | place: Pacific Ocean: North | collected 2011
CGAGAATGAGTGCCGCAGCAAGGACGCCGACCAGTGCCGGCCATATAAAGGCGGTCAGTTCTTGTTTCACATCGATCTCCTTGGGGCATTGTAAATGATCGTGCGCTGGTTATTCTCCTCAAAGAGATCACTGGCGCGGACGGATCATGGGCTGCACTCGGCAACAACTGAACGCATTTTTTGACGATTTACTGACGCCTCAGCGTTTTAAAGACTATTGCCCAAATGGGTTGCAGGTTGAAGGGAAAACCGAGTTGCGACACCTGGTGACCGGGGTGACAGCCAGCCAGGCGCTGATTGAGGCCGCGCGCGACCGCGGGGCTGACGCCATCCTAGTCCATCATGGTTATTTTTGGCGCTCAGAGCCGCCTTGCGTTACCGGGATGAAAGCGGCGCGATTGCGCGCGCTGATAAAAGCCGACATCAATCTGTTTGCGTACCATCTGCCGCTGGATTGTCACCCGTTGCACGGCAACAATGCGGCGCTTGGCCGGCTGATGGGCATTGAAGCCCCCGAGGCTCTCGACCCAGAAGATCCGGGTAAGCCGATCTTCCGGGGCCAGCTCGAGGAGTTGGTCACGGTTCAGGCACTCGCAGACCGACTCGGCGTTGCGTTGGATCGCACGCCGCTGGTCATTGGAGAGGGCGACGTGAGATCAGTGGCATGGTGCACGGGCGCCGGGCAGGGCTACATCAACCTCGCCGCCGAGGCGGGTGTTGATGTCTATGTCACGGGGGAGGTCTCGGAGCAGACCGCGCATGTGGCCCGGGAGTGCGGTGTTGGTTTTATCGGCGCGGGTCACCACGCCACTGAGCGTTACGGCGTGCAGGAGGTCGGTTCACTCGCCGCCAAAGAACTGGGGTTGAGCCACGAATTCATCGATATCGATAATCCCGCCTGATGGCATCAAGCAGCCGAGCTGTTGGACTTATCGAGCCCGAATGTTTCCGAGAGTTGCCCCTGCTCATCCGGTTTTTTGGGGGCATAGTCCAGTGGTTGTGCCACCTCGATCAGATGCGGTTTGTCAGTCGAGTCCGCCGCGGGGGCGGTAAGTGCAGCCTCAGAAATGCTGACCCGGTCACCACATAATTGCTCGGCGCCATCCGCGAGGTGCGCGTATACGGCACGATAGTCGTCGGTCAGCTTGTGCAGGAGATCGGCGGTTTGCGAGAAGTGTTCAGATACCTCTGCCTCGTAATCTGCCCGATTCTGTTTGGCCTGATCCAACCGGCTCTCAAGGTCCATGATCACTTTGCGCTTATTATCACTACGCGCATGTAAAGCCAGATACCACCCCAAAACGCCACCGATACCGCCGCCAATAATGAGTGTAAAGACTAGGTTTGACATCGAATACATGGTTTTGAAGGCCTTTGTCGGTTACTGAAATTTTCCACCCCTGTTTCAATGAGTGTACTGCAAGTTAGGCACGGCGTCCCGCAGCGGGTGGGACAGGGTGAGATCGATCTAATTTGAGTGTCTGATACGTATATCGTCGGGTGATACATAGCGCGCTTTTTGGTCGAGCCGTCCGTGTTACTCTGCGCGCCGCTGAGCCAGCGCAATATTTTTTTAATCCTTGCATCGCTGAACCATGAAAGAAGGCTTCTCTCCAATACAGCGCTACCATCGAGACGTGGCATCCGGCGCACTGCTGGCTGATCCTGCGCAGGAGAGTGTGATGCGCCAGTTGGATGACCTGGGCAGTCGCCTACTGGCCAGAGCGGCAGAGCAAAAAACCGTCCGCGCGCGCGCTTGGAAGCTTATGGGTCGTCCAGCAGTGCCGGAACGAGGTCTTTATATCTGGGGCGGGGTAGGGCGAGGCAAAACCCATCTGGTAGATACTTTTCATGACAGTCTGTGCCTGGACCAAAAACTGAGAGTTCACTTCCATCGTTTCATGCAGCGTGTGCACTTAGCACTGACCCAACACAGCGGCGCCAAAAACCCACTTGAGGTTGTGGCAGATGAAATCGCTGATGAGACCTTGGTGCTCTGCTTTGACGAGTTTTTTGTCAGTGATATTGGCGATGCCATGATTCTCGGTGGATTGATCGATGCGCTGTTTCGAAGGGGTGTCACGCTGGTCGCCACATCGAACACCCCGCCGGAGGAGCTTTACCGTGATGGGCTACAGCGCAGCCGTTTCCTTCCGGCGATTGCTTTGCTCGAGCAACATCTTACCGTGACGCATCTGGAAGCAGCTACCGATTACCGCTTCAGAACGCTGCAACGCGCTGATTTATGGCACGTCCCACACGACAAGGCCGCCGGTGAGGCGCTGTCAGAGTATTTTTCGTCGCTAACTGGACGGGAGGCGGGTGAACCCAAATCGGTTGACATTAACCAAAGAGCCCTCAATCTGCTTGCCGATGCGCCCGGTGTTGCCTGGGCGAGCTTTAGTACTCTGTGTGAAGAGCCGCGCGGCTCGGCCGATTATGTCGAGATGGCTCGCGAGTACCACACCGTATTGATTGAGCAGATTCCCCTGTTGGATCGGGATAAGGAGGACGCGGCGCGGCGTTTTATTAATCTGGTGGATGAGTTCTACGACCGCAATGTCAAACTGATTGCCACAGCTGATCAGCTGCCGGAAACGCTCTACGACGGATTAAGGCTGCGCTTCGAGTTTGACCGGACGATGTCCAGATTGCAGGAAATGCGCACGCAGGAATACCTGAAAGCCGAGCATCGGCCTTGACGCTAGCGTGGCAAATTAACGGTTGAAAGGGCTCAGGCACTCCAGTAGCATTCGCGCTCCGTTGAAATCGCCCTTAGGGCACGGGTCATGAAAACATATAGCGCCAAGGCAGAAGACGTTCAGCACGACTGGCTAGTAGTCGATGCCGAGAATTTGACGCTGGGTCGTCTCGCCACAGAGATCGCGCATCGTTTGCGCGGCAAGCACAAGTCGGAGTACACGCCCCATATGGACATGGGCGACTACGTCGTTGTCGTAAACTGCGAAAAGATTCGCGTTACCGGCGCGAAGCAGACTGACAAAATATATTATCATCACACGGGGTTTCCGGGTGGCATCCGCTCTGCCAGCTTTGAGAAGTTGATCGACAAGGCGCCCGAGCGGGTTATTCAGCGTGCTGTGAAGGGCATGATGCCGCGGAACCCTCTGGGCCGCGCAATGCTGAAAAAGCTGAAGGTCTATGCGGGACCTTCGCATCCGCACGCGGCACAGCAGCCGCAGCCACTGACGATCTGAGGGGGTCACGATGGCAATGGCACAATATTACGGAACTGGACGTCGTAAGACTTCAACCGCGCGCGTTTTTTTACGGACGGGCAGTGGCAACATCATGATCAATGACCGTCCCATTGATGAGTACTTCGGCCGAGAAGTGGCCCGAATGATTGTCAGGCAGCCCCTGGAACTGACCGAGAATACAGACACGTTCGATGCCAATGTCACGGTTGCCGGCGGTGGCAGTTTTGGTCAAGCCGGTGCCATTCGGCATGGGCTGACACGCGCATTGTTGGAATACGACGAAGGCCTTCGCGGTAAATTGCGAGCGGCAGGCTATGTCACCCGCGACGCCAGAGAGGTTGAGCGTAAGAAAGTGGGCTTGCGGAAAGCTCGTCGGCGACCCCAGTTCTCGAAGCGCTGATCAATCTATTGTTATTCCTAGAGGTCCGCAGATGCGGGCCTTTTTTTTTGGTGCCTGTCAAAATCGCTGTTTTTGCTGGCTTTTAAGAGGAAGATCCCCGATGTATGTGGCTAGGTGGCATTGAATGAGGACAGCGTTAATGCCGGTGACGGATAAGAGGGAGCCCGAAATCGTGCAGTACTTTATCTGCTGACCACGGTGGCGTTAGAAGGTTGCGGGACCATGCTGTTGCCCGTGAGTAAGAACTTCACTCGCCCAGTGCCCACGCTGTCGCAGATATGGTGCTACGCGGCCTCCTTATACTAGGTGTTTCTACTGCTTGACCTTCGCCCTGAATACGCAGCCGATCGCGGCGGTCAACGCCACCCGGCCTGGGCTCGGGATTTTTCTCATCACCTTGGTCGGCTACCTAGTGTTTGACCAGGCACTGGGTTGGCGCGCCATTGTGGATCTGCTGCTGATCGTGGCGGGGGTGGTGCTTGTGAATAGCTTTGCTACCCATGAGTAATCGATAGCCTAATCTCTCTGCCTGATCCTGGTCAGCATGCGTTACGTATTTGAACTTGCTGGGGGCCTGCGTGACCATTAAACTTCGTGCGCTATCCGCATCTTTCTCGCCAAGGTCAACCTAATTCCTTGCGCCCGTCATGTGGGTGGCGTTGGCATTGGCATTGGCAGGTGACATGGTAGACCGGGAGAGTCTCAATCATGACGGATACAACAGACGCGCACGATTTGGTGGCTGATGATGGGCAAACGCGTCGACGCTTTTTGACTGCCGCGACGTCTGTGGTGGGCGTAGGCGGTGTGGCCGCTGTTGCCGTGCCTTTCCTCGGATCATGGAATCCCTCCGAGAAAGCGAAGGCGGCAGGCGCGCCAGTCCGCGCTGATATCAGTAAGCTCGAACCAGGCCAGATGGTGGTGATTGAGTGGCGCGGCAAGCCGGTCTACGTGCTGCGGCGAACTCCCGAGCAAGTGGCGGGCTTAGTCAGTTTGAACGATGACTTGAAAGATCCCTCATCTGAGGCATCCGCGCAGCCCGACTACATCGAGGGAGATGGCAGAGCCATCGATGAAGAGTTTCTGGTGATGGTAGGGCTCTGCACACACCTAGGCTGTGCTCCAAAATTTCGGCCTGAGGTCGGCGCGGCTGACATGGGTGGCGACGAGTGGTTGGGCGGTTTCTTTTGCCCCTGCCACGGCTCCAAATTTGATCTGGCTGGGCGCGTATACAAAGGCGTACCAGCGTCTGCCAATCTTGAAATTCCCCCTTACTCCTATGAGAGCGAAAGCGTGCTGTTGATTGGCGTTGACGCGGAGGCAGCCTGATGGAAAAAGCACTTACTGGCCTGATGTCTTGGATTGACGCGCGGCTGCCGCTGACGCGGACTTGGGACACGCACATGGGTGAGTATTACGCGCCCAAGAACTTCAACCTCTGGTACTTCTTTGGAGTGTTTTCGCTGCTGGTGCTCGTCAACCAGCTGTTGACCGGCATCTGGCTGACGATGAGTTACACGCCGTCAGCAGAAGAGGCTTTTGCTTCGGTCGAATACATTATGCGCGACGTGGATTACGGGTGGTTACTGCGCTATATGCACTCTACCGGCGCCTCAGCGTTTTTTATCGTGGTTTACCTGCACATGATGCGCGCGCTTATGTATGGTTCTTACAAAAAGCCGCGTGAGCTGATCTGGATCTTCGGGATGCTGATCTTCATCGTGCTCATGGCCGAGGCCTTTGTCGGTTACGTGTTGCCATGGGGTCAGATGTCCTACTGGGGCGCACAGGTGATTATTTCGCTCTTTGGCGCTATTCCCGTGATTGGCGAGGACATCGTTACCTGGATCCGCGGCGACTACCTGCTGTCGGGAATCACGTTGAACCGGTTCTTTGCGCTACACGTTGTGGCGCTGCCGATCGTGCTATTGGCCCTGGTCGTGCTGCACATTCTGGCATTGCATGAAGTGGGCTCGAACAACCCGGACGGTGTCGAGATCAAGAAGAACAAAGGCCCCGACGGTGTGCCTCTGGATGGAATCAGGTTTCACCCTTACTACTCTGTGCATGACGTGCAGGGCATTGCGGTATTTCTGTTTTTCTTTTGCGGGGTACTTTTCTTTGCACCGGAGATGGGTGGTTTCTTCCTCGAATTTGCGAACTTTGAAGAGGCAAACGGATTAAAGACCCCGGAGCACATCGCCCCCGTGTGGTACTTCACTCCTTACTACTCTGTCCTGCGCGCAGTACCCGACAAATTCTGGGGCTTCGTGTTCTTCGCGGCGTCGGTGGTGGTTCCTTTTGCACTTCCCTGGTTGGATCGTAACCCGGTTAAGTCGTGGCGCTACCGCGGCGTCCTCAATCGCGTCATGTTGCTGCTGTTCGTGGTGTCGTTCATCATCCTTGGTGTGCTCGGTGTGAAGTCACCAACCCCTGAGCGCACCGTGCTCGCGCAAATTTGCACAATTTTCTACTTCTTTTTCTTTCTCGCTATGCCCTGGTGGTCACGAATGGGCGGGTCCAAGCGTGAACCCGAGCGGGTCACGATGAATGGCGGTATGTCGGTATGGCAAAGCATGGCAACGTTGATTTTCATTGCCGTAATGACCTTCCTGCCCCTCAAAGTCGTGGGTGCTGAGTCAGCCCATGACTGCGGCACGATCCCTTGTGACTCGTTTGAAGCGGATCCGTCAGACAAGCCGTCTCTGCAGCGTGGTGCGGCGCTCTATGCTAGTTATTGCATGGGTTGTCACTCTTTGCAGTATTCTCGTCACAACCGCGTCGCTCGCGATCTCGGTATCCCGGAAGATCTTTACAAAGCCAACCTGGTCTTTGATCCCGAAATCAAACTTGGTTCGCTCATGGCCAACAGCATGGATAAGGGAGATGCCAAGGTCTGGTTCGGGGCAACCCCGCCAGATCTGACGCTTATCTCCAGAGCAAGACAGCCCGAGTGGCTGTACACGTATTTGCGGGCGTTTTATCAGGACGACTTGCGGCCTTACGGAGTGAACAACCGAGTCTATCCGAACGTGGGAATGCCCCATGTTTTGATGGAACTGCAGGGCCTCGCAGCCTGCTCCGATGAGGCGGGCGCTGCGGCGGCGAAGGCTGAGCAGTGTGTTACGGTGGAAGTGGCTTCAGTGGGAGCCATGTCTGCCGACCAGTTTGACGGTGCGATGTACGATCTCGTCAATTTTCTGGCCTATATCGCCGAGCCCTATAAGTCAGACCGACTGCGCATCGGTACGTACGCTCTGCTATTCCTAGTGGTATTCTTTATCTTCGCGTGGTTGCTGAACCGCGAGTACTGGAAAGACGTCCACTAAACATAGCTACTGGTGGATCGGGGATAACCTCTATCCCCGTATGAGTGGTACACTTCGCCCCCCTTTTTTTGGCCAATTGAATTTGTATGTCAGATGATGCTTCCGGGATCGTATCGAAGCGATCCTCCATGACTTTGTTTTCCGATAACACCAGCCATTACAGTCATCGTGTCCGTTTGGTGCTTGCAGAAAAGGGCGTCACCGTAGAGCTGGTTGAGTCAGAGAGCGGAGCCATTCCCCGCGAGCTGGGAGACTTCAACCCTTACAATACCATGCCAACGTTGGTCGATCGTGAGTTGGTGTTGTACGAGTCCAAGGTCATGATGGAATACCTTGATGAACGCTTCCCCCACCCTCCTTTGCTGCCTGTTTATCCGGTAGCGCGCGCTGAAAGCCGTCTCTTCGTCTACCGCATCGAGAAAGATTGGGCGGCGTTGGTCGACGCCATACAGTCATCTCGCAGTGACAACGTCGTGAAGAAGTCTGTAAAAGAGCTCAAAGAGAGCCTAGTGGCAGTGGCGCCGATCTTTATTGAAAAGCCCTTTTTCATGAGCGAGGAGTTCTCTCTCGTGGATTGCTGCGTAGCGCCTATTCTGTGGCGGCTACCTTCACTGGGCGTGGATATTCGGCCGAGCAAGCAGTCAAAGCCTCTCATTGATTACATGGATCGTTTGTTCAATCGTGAGGCGTTTCAGGAGAGTCTTTCCCTGCATGAGCGGGAGATGCGCTCTTAAAGCGGCCGGCTTCCCTTGAACTCGAGCCGCCCCTACATTACCCGCGCTATCTATGAATGGATCGTGGACAACGGTTGCACCCCTCATCTGCTGGTCGACGTGGATCACGAGGGGGTCGAGGTGCCCCAAAACTATGTGACCGACGGGCAGATTGTACTGAACGTCTCCCCCAGTGCCGTGGTGGGCTTGGAGATGGGAAATGACCTGATTCTCTTCAATGGCCGTTTCGGCGGTGTGGCAACCGATATTGTCGTACCCATCAGGGCGATTCTGGGTATCTACGCGCGAGAAAACGGGCAGGGCATGGTGTTTGACGGGGCAGAAGAGCCCGATGATCCACCGGAGCCGCCAGCAGGCCGCGGCCGCCCCAGCCTCAAAGTGGTTAAATAGCGGGCGCTGGAATCAGTTCAAAAAACTTTACAACCCGCTCTGCACCGCTGACCTCAGCTGCTTCCAACGATACGCGGTCAGCCTCCTCCTCAGTCATGAGGCCCATCAGATAGACAACGCTGTTCTCCGTGACGACCTTGACCCTAGTGCCGGGTGTGTCAGAGCTTGCGAGCAGCTTTGACTTAACCTGGGTTGTGATCCAGGTATCTTGGCCGCGGGTGCCCAAACTGGTTGCTGGCCCCACTTCCAATTCATTGTAGATTCGCCGGACGTCCTCAATTTTTTTCACGACCTCGGTTGCCAGCGCTTTGAGCGCTTCCGAGGGTACTTGCCCTACGAGCAGCACGAAGCCGTTGAAAGATATGATGCTTAGGTGTGCGTCATCGTAGCCCTCGTCCGCGGTGTTGATGTTGACCTTGGCTTTGGTTTCGATGCTCTCATCGGTCATCTGTTGCCCAAAGGTCCGTTCGCCGGGATCTTCCTCGATCGGTCCTGCGCCGGCACTCGACATCACCGACCCGCAGCCGCTTAAAAGCCCCGATAGCGATAGGCTCAAGAGTAGCGAGAAGCCCGTAATTCTATGTCGTATTCCGGTCATGGTTCAGTCTCCCATTGGCCCAAATGTATGCGTATCGATCAGCCGCGCCAGACAGATTGCCAGAGCGCCATTCAAGGTCAGCCGGGTCTCAACGTTCTCATCGACCACCGTCATGCTCAGCCCCGGCCCTCGATTGCCCACCCAGATCGGCCTGACTTGTCGTTGTTCCAGTGTGACGGCCAACTGCTGAATTTCTGGCTCGCCTAGTGACGCCGCAAAAACAAATGCGACGTCGCCAAGTTGGCCCAGCGCCTGAATCCGTTGTCCCGCCCAGTTCACGCCCGTCCCAACGGATTCGATGTGGTGCTCTGCTAGTTCGACAACGGGAAGACTGGGACGTTCCCTGAGTACGCCTCGGTGTAGCAGGCTCGCCAGCGCGGTGGCGCCAGCGCAGTCCGCACCCAAACCGATGCTAAAAAGCTTGCGCTCGTTGAGGATGGCCTCGGCAGCCTGCTCTACCGCGACACTGGTAGCCTCAACGAGGCCGTCCACTGCCAGACTGGTCGTCTCCAGGTGTCGTTGGAAAAAGTCAGAGATGAGCGGGTAGAAATCCACGGTGCAGTCACAGCCACTGGTTTTGGGATAGTCAAAGGCAGCGCGAATCCACGCGGGTCCCCGTCACCGTTGGGCGCATCATAAGCGATCACATCGAAGCGGCAAGGGTTTTGTGACCACTCTTTTTGTCGGCTGGCGAATAGTGCGGCACAGCGTTTCAGCCTGCGGTGCTTGGCCGCGGTAATGCCGAGAAGCCGCCGTCAAAAGGAGCACTACCGCGGTACCGTACTTCTACGAAGGCTATATGCTCCGTGTTGCGCATGACGAAGTCGATCTCGACAGATGGGGTGTTGAAATTGCACGCGATCAGTGGCCGACCTCGCTACATTAAAAAACAGTGTTCTGCCCACTGTTCCTTTTATTGGCCGATCGGCTTCACTGTGAATCCCTGCGAACTGTATCCGCTTAGGGTAGCGCTGCCGAGCGGATCCGTGCGCCGTCAAATGTGGCCAATTCCAACTCCCTCTCCACCGATCCGTCTTGTTTGCGGCGCAGTAAACCGGTTTGACCTCGAACAACCCACTGCGTCGTCTCCGTGGTTTGTTGCCAATGTTGGGCCAAGGTCAGCGCGTCACGCCCGAGTGCTCTCAGGCGACCCAGTCGGTCTGTCATCTCTGGTGGCAGCATGGCAGGTGTTTCCACGAAGACCACGCTATTCAGGTCGCGGTTGCGGGTATCGGCCACACCATCATTGATGGCCGAGGTCGCATAGACAGGTACCTCCCCCGTCATATGAAATACTAAGAGGGGACGCCAGGTCCGTGCTGTTGCCGCATCGGGTGCCAGCATAAAAATACATTCGAAATCGCTCCGTCCACGCGCTCGCGCATCCACGGGCAGATCAAAGGCGCGTTCAACGGCGCGAATGCGCTGATCACTGGAGCCTGATCCGAGCAATTTGCCCATCGCTGTGTTGGTGTCGGCAGGGTTATCGACAACCAGCTGGCCTCGGATGCGACCGCCGTGCTGGGTCCAGCGGTCGGTGAAGGACGAGAGAAGACGTGCGCCACGATCACTGTTCATCCCCACCACGATGGCATGGCGACAGGCTTGTCCAAAAGCGACGTCGGCGATTTGTCGAGCTTCGTCTTCGAGCGCGAGGCTCAGGCTCATCCAGTTTCCATTTGACGATCCTGCCAGCGAGTCGGTGTGGTTAAGGGCAATGACGGGCACTGTCCGTTGAGCCAGCTTCCACAGCAGGGCGACATCCTCCTTGATCAAGGGTCCAATGATCAGATCGGCGCCGTCCGCCACAGCTTGCCGGTACAGCTCTCCGATACTCGCTGGTTGGGTGGAATTCAGAGTGGTGAGGGTCGGGCGACTGCTCGGGTCTGGAAACAGGAAATAGAGCTGATCGATCGCGCCGCTTAAAATAGCTTCCCCTGCGCTCGCCAGCCTGCCCTCCAGTGGCAGCAGCAGAGCGATGTGGTCGGCAGTCTCAGCTGTCACCCAGCGCTTCACGTGCTGAGGAATTGCAGGGTGCCGCGGTAGCGCGTTCGGTACTGTCATCCAGGCGGCGAGGGCTGCAGGGCTCTCGCGATACACAATCTGCATCTGCAACCACTTCCGCCAGTTGGGGTCCCAGGCTCCGCGACTGGCTTTGGAGATAGTTGCTGTGTCCAGTCTGAGCAAGTAGCCAAAGAGCCTGTCGCTGACCGCTTCGTCGTGACGGTTCCCCGAGCGAGCATGTGTTCGTTGAAAGAGGGTTTCTGCCGCTGCCAGCCAGTCACCCCTCAGCGCCTGACGTGCCTCCCGTTCCTGAAGCACTAGATCCAGCGCTGCGGTGTTGTCCCTCGCCAAATTGGTCAGTAGCTGATCGGCAAGGCCGGTGTCTCCTGAAAACCAGGCCAGCACGCTGTCAATGAACAAGAGTGTCGATGCGTCGAGGTCGGCCAGCACTAACTGATTGCGTTCGTAGCGCGCTGCCAAGAGAGAGTCGGCCTTGGCAAGGCGGGTGACTTTATCAATTGCTTTTAAGTTGATCTGCTCTCCTTCCACTGGGAGCGGCAGTGGTTCATCGACCACCAGTAAGGGTGCCTCTCGGTCGGGCCCAACCGATGACCCCGCGCAGGCGAAGAGCAGCAGGGATGTTGCCACCACCAATAACCAATGCAGGCTGAGCGAGAGAAGCTGAAAAAACCGTCTCGGCGGTTTTCGAGGGTGACCAATCGGCGTCATCACGGCAGTATAGCCCTAAGTTGTCCCACATGATCCGAGGCGGAGAGAGCCCTTTGCAAGCGAGTCTTTATATTGTCGCCACCCCGATTGGCCATCTGGACGATATATCTCTGCGCGCCGTCGATATCCTGCGCAGTGTCAATCTGATCGCCGCGGAAGATACCCGTCACTCGTCAAAGTTGCTGCGTCATTTTGATATTCGGACACCCCTTATTAGTTATCACGATCATAGTGAGGCTTCAGATTTAGAGGGCATGCTGAGGCGATTACGCGCCGGTGAGACCATTGCATTGATTTCGGACGCGGGCACGCCGCTGATCTCGGATCCCGGTTACAAGCTGGTCGTGGCCTGTCACCAAGAGCAGATACCCGTCGTGCCGATTCCCGGCCCGAGCGCGACGATCACGGCATTGAGTGCGGCGGGCTTGCCCACGGATCATTTTTATTTTGAGGGATTCCTGCCTCCGAAGCCCGGTCAGAGAGCAAATCGACTGCAAGCGCTCACCGCGATCGAGGGGACCCTTATATTTTTCGAATCGCCCCGCCGCCTCGCTGCCTCGCTGGAGGTCATGTATCAAGTGCTGGGGGATCGTGAGGCAGCGCTCTGCCGTGAACTGACAAAAACCCACGAGACGATCTATCGAGCCGTCTTGTCGGAGCTACACGACTTTGTGCTGTCCGATGCGAATCAGCAGCGCGGAGAGGTGGTGATTCTGGTGCGTGGCTTCGATCGGGCCACGGTGACATTGACTCGGGAAACCGCCAGTCTGCTGGCGCGTCTTTCTAATGAGTTGCCACCCCGTCGAGCGGCGGCGGTGGTGGCCGATATCACAGGCCTTCCAACAAGACAGCTTTATCAATGGTTATTGGATCGTCGTCAAGATAGCTAGGCTTGCAGCACCTTGCTGATCTCGGTAGGCTCGCGCGCGAGTTGGTCAGACGATCGCTGTCGCTTCGCGGCAGAGGAAAGTCCGGGCTCCAACGGGTCAGGGCGCCAGGTAACGCCTGGGGGGCGCGAGCCCACGGAAAGTGCAG
>MDTC01222567.1_pt1 | contig 12440 bp, 17 predicted proteins | sample 811181 | NCBI WGS metagenome assembly MDTC01 (sample SAMN05326644, study PRJNA326480) | marine metagenome | isolation source: seawater | place: Pacific Ocean: North | collected 2011
AGCAGCTCGCCACGGGTGCGCGCCATGCGGTGCGAGCAGAAGTCAGAGTCCTGCACGGTCTTGGCCCGGGGGTTGATCAGGAAGTCCTCGGGTTCCACGGTCTCGACGCAGACCTTAGATGTGTCGAAGCGGCGGCGGGTGGTGCCGGATATCGCTACCTGCGAGTAGGCGGTGCCGGTTTGCTCGTCAACGACCTCAACCGACTCCTCCGTCATCTCAATCAGCTCAACGTCTGGCGCTGACATCATCATGGCGAACTCGTTCTCGCTGAACTGGCTAAACTCCTCGGACTCGTATCGGTAGTCTTTTTTCCAGTACCGCTTCACGACGCCAGTTTTAGCTACCAGCGCGTCATGGATAACGTCAGCTAGGATCTTGTAGCCGTTGTTCTGGCGGTAGAAGTTGTAGTTTGTCCACGCCGTAGCCATTCGGGCAGTGAAAACATCCTCCGGCGACTGCGGGTCGAAGCGGCATATGTTCCGATCTGCGGAGAAAGTCTCCAGCATCATCGCCTTTACAGCCTCAACGGCGTCGAAAACGTCGCGGGACACATGCTGGCTGCGTCCGCGAGTCTCGTTACCCATCGGCTCGCCGTAATAATATCGGTGGCCCTTGTCGCGCTGGTCGCCTACCTCGCTGTTGGCGTAGGTGTCGGCTGCGTCGATGTTTCGCTCCAGTGTCGAGAGCAGCTCCTGCTCGTCAATAGTCATATTCATGGCTTAGGTATCCTTCTTTTGTACCAAGTTGCTGCTGCTCTGCGTTGTTTTGACCGAATCTGGTCACCGATATGGCCGCGTAGCGCGTTGCGTCCATCAAATCGTCGAACTCTTTGTGAATTTTTCCCTTCTTGCGGTGGTAGCGCCTAAATTCCTCAAACCACGGGGATAAGTTGCTGAAAACCTGCAACCTGCCGGTGCGGAACCGCTCCAGCATCTCCATCAGCCCCGGCTCCACATAGTTGGTGCCGTCTGGGTTGGTGAACTTGCCGATCATCAGCACCCCGGCCTCCAGATACATTTCCGCCAGTGTCTTGCCAGACCCCTTTTCTGTGCTGTCGCCGTCGTGGGGGTAAATCATGGGGATGGTTTTCCCTCGTGACTTGATGGCCGAGGCGTGTACCGCCGGAATCTCGCCCTCTTTCTTGTAAATGTCGTACACATAGATGCAGTCGTTGTCTGGGTTGTAGGCCGTCCAGACCACGCAGGTGGGGTGAGTAATACCAAAGTCGATGGCGGCCAGTTTTTTGTAGTGGCCGGGGATCTCGAAGGGATCGCACTTAACGACCTCCTCGGAGAGCGCGAACACCATGCCCTCGCCAAGCACCGGGATGCCCTTGGAGCGCATATCGCGCTGATACTCGGGGATAGCAGCCAGTAGCTGCTCCTTCGTCTCTTTATTTAAGTGCTTCGCATCGTCCCAAGTCGCATTTGCGAGGTGCTGCCCAGAGGCCCGGTTATCCATAAACTGGGCAACCAGCTCGGTGACACCGTTCTCTGGCGTGAATGTCATCGTGACGTACCCGCCCTCGCCGCCGTTGCCGGTGGCGGTTCTTGTTAGGCACTGTGGATAGATCGTTGGATCAACGGGTTCCTCGTCAATCCAGATGAAGTCTTGGGAGCTGCCCATCAGGACATGCTGGCCCTGCGTGTAGGATTTGAAACTTACCAGTGAGGTGTTGCCTGCGGCGTGCCTGACTGCAACATCACGCGGGAGACGTGGCGTGCCCATTGCCGGTGTGACCTGATAGACCTGATCCTGACGGATAAGGCCGTTACCGTCGAATTTGCCCTCGCCTAGATAGGCACCAAACAGCTCCTTCACCACAACATCGCGGAGCTGCTCTCCAGACACCCCTAAGCACCATATCGAGGTTGGTTTTTTGAAGCGTATTCCGCCCCACCAATCGGGGTAGTTGCCGGTTAGATGAAAAGCTACCTCCACGGCCATGCTGGCGGTCTTGCCGACTCTGTTTGCAGCCATCAAAAGGCGCTGCTTGTTTTCGTTTCCGGCCTTATAGAATTTGCGCTGCCAAGGGTAGGGCTTGAAGTGGTCTAGCCGGTGGGTTCGCTTGTGTTCCTTTACGACAGCGATGGCCTTGGCTATCTCCGCCGCTTTTTCCTGCTGCTCTTCTGTCAGTTCAGGAGTCCCTTTTTTGCGAACCGCTTTTTTTGAAGTGCTTACTGCCACAAACCGCCCTCAGTATGTAACTCGATATACCCCCCGTAGCCGCCCCACAGCGGAGTCCCGGATTTGCGAAGCCGATCTGACCCGGATCGCCCCCCAGAACCTTGACGGCATCGAGATTCGTAAGTCATTGATTTAATTAGACTTTTTCCCAGGGCCGAGGGCCGGTACAGTTGTAACTGTACCAAGGTGGCCGTCAGCCCCCGTCCTACCTAGGCGACGGGTTATACCTGACAACCGCATCACAGCTTCGACGGGTCAATGCCCGCGGCCTTCAACGCCTCGATCGCAGCATCGAGCTGCACATCAACGCCCACCGCGCCGCTCACATCGACCTCCTGCCGGTCTGTCCAGCCCCCTCGGTTCTTCAAGAAGAATATTTGCGCCGCGGTCTTGTCGCCCTCGACAGCACCCTTGTGCAACGCATTGGTGACAGCGGTAAGACCAGCGGCCTTCCCGGCCTTTAATGTGCTAACGAACTGTTCATCGTTTTTCTTGCGCCTTTCAAATGTGGGCGTGCTCACGCCAAGGCTTGCCGCCATCTGCGCCTCGGTTAGCCCTATCTCTGCCAGCCGGTACAGCTCGTCGAGGTTTATCTCTTTTTCGTTTGCCATATAAATGCCTTGCATTTCAATTGCTTACGCAGCGCATTATGCGCCTAACAACATCGCGTTGTGAACCCACTTTGATATTGTTTTTAACGCCAGCCGCACGCAATAACGCCTACCCGGCACGGTTGACACGCCGCGGAGCATCTAAGTCATTGATTTCATTGAAGTTGCCGGGTGAGTGGCCTGTGCCGGTCTTTTTTTTCAATCCATACGGGATGGGGTTTTTAGGGGCGTACCAGTGGGTGGCAGCGTCAGCCTCCAGTTATGGGTATGTCTTTTTCATTTTCATATGGATTACCTTTTACCTTGTCTCACTTGTCTCTCTCTCTCTGTTTAAGAGAAAGGGTAGAAAAGATAAGGGTTTCAGCGCTCCGGGTAAGTGTTCCGGGTGATCTCAGGCTCCTCCATATCCTCAGCACACCCGGCACAACGGAGGCGAGGGGGCCGCTAATTCTCGCCCCTGCCCCCGGTCAGTACATAGTCCTTCAGCACCACTCCTAGTTTGGCATCGCCGCGCCTGTGCTCTTTAATCCATGTGCGCTTAACGAAGTCGCCGTACTCGTCACGGTATACACGCCAGTGCCCACGCACTTGATGCAGGCGCTTGCCGTATGCCTCATCGCGTGGCTCTAGCTGTCTGGTCTCCACGCCATCAGGCTTGGGTAGCTTGATCTTGCAGCGGTAGTACGAATCACGGGGTGTGACCTTGGGGCTGCGCCCTTTCTTTGATCTCTCAAATCGCTTTTGTTCCCTCGCTATCCAAGGGTAGTTCAGGACACGCAGCGTCTCCCAAGACAGCCGTATCAGGTACGGCACCCACGCTTCTTTAAATTGCTCGAAGACTTGTTTGGTGTACTCCTTCCCAAACAACTCCTCCATATGTATGCAGCCTACAGATCGCAGCATTTCGAGGTAGCCATCACTTGCTTCAGCGTATGGCTCGCCTTGAAAGTTCATGCCATACATCAACAGCGACATGTGATTATAAATGTCTAGGTCAACTGGCGGCCTGCGACTCTCTGTCTTGAAGCTCCTGCCAAGCATCGAAACATAAACCTTGTCGATCTCGCTAAAGTCGTGGAAACAGTATGCGTCTATCTGCCCATCGTGGTGCTCTGTTAGTAGCACACCGATTCGCTCGAATTGATAAATGTTCTTTTTTTCGCCAGTTGAATCTGTAAGGAAAGGAACGTAGGTTTTTGGTTGATCTTCAAGGATGACGTATCCGCCAGACCAGCCAAGAGATCCCATGTGCTTATTGAAATTGACCCCGCTAAACTCCAGCCAACAATGCTTGAAGGGGAGTCGCAGTTCACTCTGCGCCTCGACTATGTTTCGAGTCATCAACTTGACTGGCAGGTTGCCCTCGTTCTGAGTCAACTCGGCCCAGCTACTCTGCTTAAACACCTCGTCCATCAGAGCATCGTCAATGTCAAACTTGCGAGAGGTCTTGAGCCTTCCGTTTAACACTTCGTGAAGCATTCTGCCAGCGTCTGGCTTCTCTGGCTTGTGCGCCCCCAGAATGCGCTTCTCAGGCTTTCTAAGGGCGTACATGACGTGCTGATATAGATCTCCTTCCATCACAGCCTCCTATCGCTTCAATCGGTATAAGTTCTCGCCGCTTGGAAGCAGCTCCCGAGCGCGTTCATCCATGTACATGAAGTTGCTGCTGTCAGCGCCACACTCCCAGCACTTGGCATCGAAATCGCCGCCATTCTTGGCGTGGTGCCGCTGCTGTCGGTTGCACTGGCTGCATACGAGCCAATCAGTGAGCGGGGTGCCCAATATCTTGTACCGCTTGTTGGTCAGCACCTCTTGCGGCGACACAGCCTGCCAGTACACAGAAATCTTTCTGGTCTTACCCTTTGGTGAGCTTTGCATACCTTTCTCCCCGGGCCGCTTACGCGGCCTCCTCGTCCAGATTGACGGCCTTAGTTGGCCGCTTGTAGAAGCCGAACTTGTCATCGTCACGCGATGGCTCAACCGCCGCCATGAAGGTGACTCGCGCTCCGCGACTGGCGTGTAAGCTGCTGGGGATGCTGCCCCACACCTTGAAGCCCCGGTCATCCTTAACCAGCATCTTCCAAGTGTCGCCGTAGTAGCCCTCTTGCAGCTTGATGGCGAGTATTTCGCCGGTAATTTCAACGCGCCCGGTAGGGCATGGCTCGGCGGCATCTAACTCCGCCTGCTCAGTGGCGCGTTGGGCAGCCGCGGCTGCAACCTTTGGAGCCTCAAGGTAAGACTCGATGGCGTCAGCCACGTCCTTGCAACGCTCATCGATGTAAACGTGAGCCATGTGGTCGCCGTCACGATCCTCAAAAGACTTGCCGGTGGTGACAATAACGATGCCCGACAGCGCCTCGATGACGGCATCAGCTCGCTCGACGGTGATATAGGTGACGCGGCGCAGCGGGTAGCCAGTGCGCTTCTCAGCGTAGTCACTGCAAAACAGCTTGATCTGCTTGCTCCAAGGCAGGAACTCGCCAGCCATGAAAACACCATCAAGCACGGCCTCTTCCTCGCCAGCACCGTTGTAAAGACACCACTCCCAGTGGTAGTTGTCGCAAGGCGCGTGCATTCCAGCGGCGCTAATCGTCGGCTCCATGCCGTGATTGGATTCGACGTTCCTATCTATCCGAGCGTCTCGCGCAGCTCTGGCAGCCGCAGATTTAGCGTTGAACTGCTCGATACGAGCAGCGACGGTTTGAACTAGTTGTTGTAAATCTTGCATCCCGATCTCCGTTGTTGTTGATGGCATCAATTATACCTACTTGTGTGGTAGAGACAAGTTAAAGTTGTCTTTGCAGGGAAATGTTTTAGGCAAAAAAAAAGGCCGCTTACGCGGCCTCCTCTGTGTTTGAAATGCTGAACCAAGACTGAGCGCTGTACACACTGGTCTCGCCGATAAAATTGCACGGCCTGCCGTTCTTCTCGAAAACCTCGATCAAAAACGGGTGGCTTTTTTTCCTTGGGTTGTAGCCGATCAGCCTCATTTTTTGGCCTCTAAAAAAAGCAATCGCTTTAGTATCGAGGCCATACTTGCACGCGCCTTTCCACAGTCGATCTTTGTCGATTTGCAGCTTGGCGTCTTTTTCGCTTTGGTGAGCAGCAGTTTGATCTTCCTCTGTTTCAATACCGGAAACCTTGCCCTCTGGGATATCGACGCAGGAAGTCACCTCGTAGACGTTGGTGATCCTGCACCTGTTTTTCTTGGCCGTCTCGACAGGCTCACAGTGCCACTGGTCAATCAGTCGGCCCTTGTCTATCACCATGACGTGACGCCTGACGTAGACCAAGTAGGTCGCGCTTGGCTTGGCGTGCTTGAAATGAAAATTACGGACGGTCATGTAGTTTAAGCCCTCGACCTGTTTTAGCTTCACGCCGAACTCGCTCTGAATCAAATTGACCAACCTCATTCGAGTTGTGCTGCCCTTCCAGCGTGCGGTCTTGTTAGTGGCTACCTTGTAGGCGTCAAACACTTCCTGCGGCTCGTAGCCAGAAACCAACGCCCCGGCAAAGATGCCGCAGCAAGGCATCATCGAGCAAAATGTTCCGTTGATTTTCTTAGGTTCCATGACCATCTCCGTTGTTGTTGATGGCATCAATTATACCTATTTGCGTGGTAGAGACAACTAAAAGTTGTCGGTACAGAAAAATGTTTTAGGCAAAAAAAAAGGCCCCTAGCTGGGGCTTTGGAGTCTTTCTATCTCGGCGTCTATGTAGAACTTTATCTTCTTGGCGTCCCGGAGCTGATCGCTGTGGGAGGACTGCCCGTATCGGTAGCAGCTCCTAAATATCTCACCGATCTGGGCGTTCATATTCTTGTAGCTGATTAGGTGCTGAAGCTCCTTGGCCTTTGGCGGCAGCTCGTAGTAGCTGGCCGTGGAGCCGTCGGAGCGGTTACTGTTATTTTTCTTCAACCTCTTGGGCCTCCTTCTTGATCTTGTCGATTTGGGACTGATAGGCAAAAGTTTTCACCACCTGCTCGCGTGAAAGTGTCCCAGCCTCGCGCTTATACGCGCCAGAGTCTAGCTGTTGGATCTCACCCCCTCGGCCAAGGAAATCCTCAAGCGCCTTAGCGGCCTCGTTACGCTGCGCGTCCTTAAACTTGTCCCGGGACGGCCTCAATGGATTGTCTCCTCGCCGCGCACAACATCAACCTCGGCCCCGCAGCACGCGCTCACATAGGAGTACGTCCGGCGCTCGACCATTTGGTCGCCGTAAGGCTCTAGGTCAATATCCAGATCCTCCAAGATGTCGCACTCGTTCTTGCAGCTAGAGCAGAGATACTCAGTAACGCGCATCGCACACCTCTTGGATGTTCAGGTAGTCAGCGTGTTCGCCGCCCGCCAAGCGATCGCAGTACGCCGCCTCGCTTGCGATGGCGTCCTCAAAGTCTGAGTCGCCCGCTACCGCAAAAGCCAGCAGCACCGCAGCGGGGAGGGCGAGGCGCAGCAGCGCCTTCTGAAATACAGCAACACTCATAAGTTGTCTGACCTCAAAAAGTTGTAATTAAGTGCGGCAGAATGGACAAATTGGGGCCGGTGTTTCAGGGGCAGCCCGCGCACATTTATCCTATTTCACGTCCAGAATATTTAACTGGCACACACTGACGCTGCCGCTCGCCTGCGGGAGATCCCCCATCGAAAGCTACTCCGCAAACGCCAGCACAAGCTGGTGCTGACGGTTCAAAAGGTCTGTCAAGTCTTTTGATTTCATCTCCTTAAAAACCTCGCCCGTGTCGAGGTCTGAGACACTCAACATGAACTCGGTTGTATCATCGCTAAATTCTCGTATCGGTGTAACCTTAATCACCACGCCCGGTGCCTCTAATTTTACATCGCATACGTTGTCGAAAGCTGCCTCAAGGGGCCTGACATTTTCTTGCATTTACTCCTATCCTGTTTTCATTTCCCATTCGCCGTGGAAGAAAGTACCAGAAGAAGGTGGTTTCGACAACATAGAGTGGTCAATTATTTTCGCAGCAGCATTTTCTATCAAAACGGCACCTCATCGTCCCAGTTTGCCGGGTCGAGCGGATCAAGCTCTTCAGCCGGGTCAATCATCACGTTGCTATCGATATTGTGGTGGGCGTTGAAGGCCTCTAACGCCAACGCAGGCACGACAAACTGTACAAACCGCACCTGCCGATGGCCTACCCGGGAGCGTTTCTCGCCAGCGATCAGGCCATCGATCTCGTGCAAGTGTTTCCAGAACTGAGACTCCTTGCGTGCGTTCTCAAAGCGCCCCTTTACGCTTGATACATAGCACTGATAGATCGCGTTCTTCGGCTCAAACTTCGCAAACTCCATTACCTCACCGTTGGTGCGCTGCTCCCTAAACTCGCCCGAGCCGATACAGTCCATAACCCACTGATCAACCGTGTCTAGTGACAGCAGCTTCTGCTCATCCAGCGCCGCAGTGCGCGGAGCCTGACGCACATCGACGGTGTTAAGGTCGAAGTGCTTGAAAAAATGCAGCAGGCGCTCGGCACCGCCGCGGTCGTACCACCGTCGCAGCGCCCCGAAGTATTTGGCGTCCTGCTGCTTCACGTTTGACACGTCGAAGATGGCGAAGCGGCGCTCGTCCAGAGATGCGGGCACCACCCACTCCTCGTTGGAGCTGAACAGCAGACGGGTGTAGTTGGCGGAGCTGTAGCTGTCCATGCCCTTACGCTCTACCGTTATCCGGCCATTGGTCAGCAGATCCTTTAGCGCACCCTCGGCTGCCTTGTTGCGTGCCCAGTAGGCCTCGTCGCACTGAAGCAGCAGGGTGTCCTCTAGGTGGCGGTTGAACTTGCCGGTGACGTGCTCTGCCTTGGAAACGATACGGTGGTGCGCCTTGCACAGCCCGCCAACCAGCTCGCCGAAGAAAGTCTTGCCCGAACCCTTAGAGCCGCGCAGCACCAGACCCACACCGACCTTGGACTGCGGCTTCTGTATCATCTGCGCCACCCAGCCAAGTATGTAGCGTGCGTGCTCCTCGTTCCCAGAGGCGATCACGTTGGTCACAAAGTCGGTGAACGGCTGCACCTCACCCTGCACGGCCTTAAAGCTCCAGCCCCTCCACAGGTTGTATCGCTGCAACACCTCGGAGTCCGGGGCGAAGCAGATACCTGCCGCGTATGTGCGCCGGTCAGGGTGCTCAAGCCAGAGGTCAACGAGGTTCACCATGCGCGGCTTGTCGCTGCCCGGGTCGAGCACCTTGCGGTTTGCGAACTCTTTCTTCAGGTCTTCAATCTTGTAAAGGATGATCTGCTCGGAGTTCAGCTCCTCCCGCAGAACCCGCGCCGAGCCTTCGACCTGAACAAACGCCCAACGGAGTAACATCGTTGGCAGCTCGTCAGCGACCAGCTCGAAGCTCTCGCACTTTTTTGCCTCAAACTTCAGCGAGGCCATCGTGACCTGCGCCCCTTGGTAGTCACCGAAGGACAGCCAACGCTTGGCGCACTCACCCTCCTGATACTTTGATCCCTCAACAGACCAATCGTCCCAGAGCTGCAAGCCCTCTGGCTCGCCACCAAACTGATGGTGCAGGGCCATGCCGACCCTCACCCAATTGTCGTGGTGATCATCGGGGTCGAGGTCTCGCAAGATCGATGCGATCTCCTCGGCGTCCATGTCGAGAGCAGCCTTCAGGTTCATCAGCGCGTCGGCCTCTTGAGCCTTCTGCTGGCTCCCGGGGCGCACCTCCTCCCAACCCAGATCCCGGGCGACCTCCTCGAAGTAGGCGATGAAAGCCATCGCCAGCTCCTGCGTCAGCTCAGGCAAGTCATCGTAAAAGACATCGGCGAGGGTAGGGCCGCTAACCCACTCGTAGGGTTTGATCGTCTTAGGGTGTATGCCATAGGCAACCCACTGCTGCCCGTGCCCCAGAATCTCGACGGCCTGCGTGACACCGTCGGGTGTCTTAAACTCGCAGGACTTCATCTTCTTAAAACGCTCGACGTTCTGAAACGGGACAACGCACTTAGGGTTCTCGCCGATGCGAATCGCACTAAGACCAACATTGTTTTTCAGCCAATGCAGCAGCTTGTTGTTGACCGCCTTGTCGCGGCAGTCTATATCGACAGCGCAGGTAGTCGAGGCAAGAACGCCGATACCAAACTCCGGCATCTCACTGATCCAGCTCGTTACCAGCTCCGGCGTGCTCTGTATTTTTTGCCAGTCATTACCCGGCGGTCTCTTCTTACCCGGAAGGATTGGAACTATGTCGTACCCACGCTCTACAAGCCGGTGGCCGTGTTGGTCTATCATGGAATCCCCTGATCACTCGAAACGGTGCGCCATATCCTCGGCCCACTCAGAAATGCGGCGGCAGATTTCCACGACCCAGTAGCTGACCTCGTCAACCAGCTCGCCAAGGACTTGGAAAAACCACCCGATGAAAAGAAAGAGCTTGGCTCTCACTTATTACCCAACAGATTTTTTGTGTCGATAAAAAGTGTGGGGCAGAGGTCGGGCCATGTGACCGCGTTGTCGGTACAAAACTCAATCTGAAGCGCCCGGCTGGCGGGCACCTCCCCACGCGCACGCCAAGCGGCCACGTTTTGCTTTTCTAAATCGAGCATAAGGGCGAGCTGCCTGTCAGACCGCAGGCCTAGAATCTCTTTTGCGCGATCGAGCGCGTGGTTAACTTCTTGGATTTTGCTTTTCATTTTTACCTTAAAAAAATTACCGACAAATTTTGTTGCAGAACGGTGTTGTCTGGATAATGATACAACTTATGTTGTTTATCAAATAATAAGATGTTCCAGCAATACGAACTCGATCTGGCCCCGGCCCACGCAATCCTCAGCGCGAGCAGCTCCCACAGGTGGATAGCCTGCCCCGCCAGTGTGCAGGCGCAGTTTGGTTTGCAGGACGAGAGCAGCCCCGCCGCAGCCGAGGGCACGGCGCTGCATGAGCTGGCGGAGACCTGTTTACGCAATGCCCAAGAGCCTCACGAATTTTTAGGCAAGGAAGTCAACGGCCACGTCATTGACCTTGAGCAAGCAAACATGGCTCGGGTTTATGTCGAGCACTGCCGCTCTCTCCCGCAGGCGCACACCTACGTCGAGCGGCGCGTGGATTTTTCAAACTGGGCGGATGAAGGCTTCGGCACCGCGGACTTTCTATCGATCGACGAGGGTGAGGCGTTTGTGGTGGACGCGAAGTTTGGCCGGAGCTTGGTGAACGCCAACAACACCCAGCTCAAGTGCTACGCCCTCGGCGTGTTCGACGCCTTTGGCTTCGACCGCCAGATCGACACGATCAACATGACGATCGTGCAGCCCCGCCTTCGTCACCTAGAAACGCACACCATGCGCTCCCGGGAGCTGCTCGCTTGGGGGCGAGAAGTTTTAGCGCCCGCGGCTAAGGCCGCTCTGGGGGACAAGCCGCCCTTCAACCCGGGCGAGTCGCAGTGCCGGTACTGCCGGGCGTCGGCAACCTGCCGGGCTTTGGCGGAGCACATTTTCGCCAAAATCGGTGAGGAGTTCGCGTGAAGGAGCCAACCGTTTTGAGTGTTGAGGAGATAGCAGATCTGCTGCCGCACCTCGCAACGATTAAAAGCTGGTGCGACGCCGTCGCGGCGCACGCGGAGGCGCTGGCGCAGAGCGGGGTTCCCATTGAGGGATACAAGCTGGTGTCGAGCAGAACAAATAAAAAGTGGGCAGACGATGAGCAGGCAATTCGGGCCATGGCGTCCCTGACCAATGAGCCGGTGATGAGCCGCAAACCTATTTCACCGAGTAAGGCAATCGCCATGCTTGGAGAAAAGTGCGAGGAGGTGAACAGCCTCATCGTGAAACCAGAAGGCCGACCGACTCTGGTGCCGGTCTCCGACAGGAGACCAGCGCTTGAAGCAACGGAAGGCTTCACCGTTATAGACAGATAAAGGAAAGATAATGACCACGTTCAAGATTGAAAAAGCACGACTCAGTTTCCCATCGCTGTGGGTGCCAACGGCTTTTGCTGGCGGCGAAAACAAGAAGTACAGCGCCACACTAATTCTGCCCAAAGACAAGAACAAAGCGTTAATCAAACAAATGTTGGAGGCGACTGACGCGCTGTACAAGCAAAAGTGGGGCGATAAAAAACAAAAGCACTACTCAGCCCTGCAAAACGGCGACGATCTGGAAACGCCGCGAGAAGAGTACGAGGCCAGTTTTATTTTGAAGGCAAACAACAAAAAACGGGTGCCTATAGTGGACAAGGATTTGTCGTTGCTGGTTGAAGAGGATGAACGCCCACTCGCCGGAGATTACGTTAATGCGAAGGTGCGCTTTTACGCGCACGAGAGAGACGGACGTAAAATGATCCTATGCTCCCTTGAGGCCGTGCAGTTTGCGGCTGAGGGCGAGCGGTTTGGTAAAGCCGGCGACAACGCGCTGGAAGGCTTTGATGACATCAGCAGCGAGGCAGCCGAGGACGTGTTCGAGGAGGCGGAGGATCTTCTCGCGTGAAAGTCAGCATAGACTTCGAGACGTACTCCGAGTGTGACATCAAGGCTGCGGGTGCGTTTGCGTATGCAGACCACCCCAGCACTGAGGTTCTGTGCTTGGCTTGGGCGGTGAACGACGAGCCGCCCGAGCTGTGGACGCCCGGCATGCCCGCGCCAACCGAGCTATTTCATTTGATAGAGCGCGGCGCGGAGGTCTGGGCT
>MDTC01136825.1_pt1 | contig 12438 bp, 9 predicted proteins | sample 811181 | NCBI WGS metagenome assembly MDTC01 (sample SAMN05326644, study PRJNA326480) | marine metagenome | isolation source: seawater | place: Pacific Ocean: North | collected 2011
GATTATCTTTTTTTATTCCTTCTTCTTCAGGAATGGCTGTCTTGACTATGCCCATCATGTCTCCTTTAGGCGATGGACTGGGGATAGCCAGAGAATACATTGTTAACGCATATCAATATGGAATGGGTCTTTTTGCCTTTATAAATCCTACTGGACTGATATTAGCATCACTAGCAATTGTTAAAGTAGGATATGATAAGTGGCTTCGGTTTATAAGTCCCTTAGTATTAATGTTATTAATTTTAGCAATGGTACTTTTAACTATTTCAGTATACCTATAAATCTAATTTTATATATGACAACTATAGATCATAAAACATTAGAGAGTCTAGAGTTTCCCGAAGTTCTAGATGAAATTGCATCATTTTCAATTACGGAACTAGGAAGAAAATCTGTTTTATCAATATTGCCTTTTAAAAAATTAGTAGCTATACAACCTGAACTGGAAAGAATAAAGGAATTTTCAGCTTCACTTAATGGAGAAAATACTATACCTAACCATGGTTTTGAAGCTATAGAAAGAGAATTGTTTTTATTAAACATTGATAATAGTACACTAGAAATTACAGGATTTAGAAAAATTTTATCCATTACGGAAACTACTCATATTTTAATTTCATTCTTTAAAAAATATGAAACATTTTATATTCACTTAAACGCTTTTTCTCAAAAAATAACCTACTACGCTTCTTTTTCAGCAGAAATTAAAAAAGTTCTCGATAAGTATGGGTTTATAAGAGATGATGCTTCCCAGGAACTATCAATGATTAGAAAACGTTTAAAATTATTAAAGAGTAAAATCAACTCCTCATTTAATAAGTCCTTGTCGCAATACAATCAATTGGATTATTTAGATGAAATTAGAGAAACCATTGTAGATAATCGTCGAGTTTTAGCTGTTAAAGCCATGTTTCGAAAAAAAATTAATGGCACGGTATTAGGGACATCCAAGACCGGCAGTATTGTTTATATGGAACCTCAAAAAACCCTTGAATATGCCAATGAGTTGAGTAATCTTCTATATGAGGAACTAGAAGAAATAAAAAAAATACTAAAAAGCTTAACTGAATATCTTCGTCCTAGTGCATCAATACTGAAAAATTATCAAGAATATTTAATTGCAATCGATGTATTTTATGCAAAGGCAAAATTTGCTTTAAAAATTGACGGTGTAATGCCATTGCTAACTAAAAAAAGAAAGTTATTTCTAAAAGATGCTTATCACCCCCTTTTGTTATTGACAAATAAAAAAATAAAAGAAAAAACATTTCCTCAAACTATTTCACTACAAGAGGATAACAGAATAATTGTTATTTCTGGACCTAATGCTGGAGGTAAGAGTATTACGCTAAAAACTGTTGGACTACTCCAATTAATGATTCAAAGTGGAATATTAGTTCCTTTAGACCCTCAGAGTGAGTTTTGTTTTTTTGAAAAAATATTAACTGATATTGGGGATAATCAATCTATAGAAAATCAATTAAGTACGTATAGTTATCGCCTAAAAAAAATGAATCAATTTTTAAAAAAATGCAAAGAGAATTCCTTGTTTTTAATTGATGAATTTGGTACTGGTAGTGATCCTGAATTAGGAGGAGCTTTGGCAGAAATATTTTTAGAAGTATTTTATGAACGAAAAGCATTTGGTGTAATTACGACGCATTATGCAAATTTAAAATTATTAGCGAGTGAATTACCTCATGCAACAAATGCAAATATGCAATTTAATAGTAGTACTTTATCACCGATGTATCAATTAAATCTGGGCGAAGCTGGAAGTTCATTTACCTTTGAAGTTGCACAAAAAAATGGTATCCCATTTAATCTTATTAACAAAGCAAAAAAGAAAATTGAAAGCGGTAAAATACGCTTTGATAAAAGTATCGCAAATCTTCAAAAAGAACGAACACAGCTAAGGAAAACTTCTGAATCACTAAAATCTGAAGAACAAAAGGCAAGAAAAAATAACAAACAATTAGAAGCAACTAATACTAGAATTCAAGATAAGTTAGAAAGTTATCAAGAACTTTACGATACCAATCAACGTTTGATAAGTTTAGGAAAAAAAATAAGCACACTTGCGAAAAACTATCATAATAATAAAAAGAAAAAACCATTAATGGAAAAACTTTTTAAAATAGTAATGGTTGAGAATAGTAAACTAAAGAAAAACGAACCAAAAATAAAAAAAGATAAAAAAATAAAAAGGAAACAGCAACAGGAAATCAAACAAGAATTAGAAAAAAAAGTTGCCCTAATTAGAAAGAAGAAAAAAACAGAAAAAGCTGGTCAAAAAAAATCTATGCCCCTAAAATCTATTGTAAAACTTAAGGTTGGAGACAGAGTAAGAATGACGGACGGAAATGCTATAGGAACAATAGATAAATTAGAAAAGAAGAAAGCATTTGTAAATTACGGATCTTTTACAACAAATGTTAACATAACTAAATTAGAAAAAATTTAAACAATGTCAATTTCAAAAGAAAATTCTAAAGTCATCCTTTTTGATGGTGTTTGTAATCTTTGTAATAATTCTGTCAAATTCATTATTAAAAATGACAAAAGAGATATATTCAAGTTTGCTCCTTTACAAAGTGAATATGGAATTAATGTCCAAAATAGACACAATATAAACACAAATGAAATAAACTCTATCATTCTTATCAATGGAGAAAAAATCTTCACTAAATCTAATGCTGCACTTCGCATAGCAAAAGATTTAGGGGCTCCTTACTTTATTTTTTATATTTTTATAGTAATACCGGTATTTATTAGAAACTTTATTTACGATTTTATTGCAAAAAATCGTTACAAATGGTTTGGAAAAATGGAAAGTTGTATGATACCATCCAACGAATTAAAGAATAAATTTTTTGATTAAATTGTTAAAGTTCGTTTCTTTGAACACATTAAAAATTAACTAAGAAATAATGGGAAATATCAATATTGAAAAATGGAAAACTTTGTTCTTTGATTACGGAACAGAGTATGGATTAAAATTACTAGGTGCAGTAATTATATGGATTATTGGATCGTGGATTATTAAAAAAATAAAAAGCTTACTTCAAAAAGCAATGAATAAATTTAACTATGATGAAAGTTTAGAAAAATTTCTAACAAGTTTAATCATAGGCTCTCTAAAGGTAATTTTAATAATTCTTATTTTAGGGCAATTAGGTGTTGAAACATCTTCATTTGCAGCTATTTTGGCAGCTGCAGGTTTAGCAATTGGACTAGCCTTACAAGGTTCCCTATCTAATTTTGCTGGGGGAATTTTAATAATGATTTTCAAACCTTACCGTATTGGTGATTACATTCAAGCTCAAGGGGAATCAGGAACAGTTAAAGAAATAGAAATCTTTACAACAAAACTTAATTCAACAGATAATAAAGAAATTATCATTCCAAATGGTGCTATTTCAAACGGTAACATAACTAATTTTTCTACAGAAAAGGTAAGAAGAGTCGATGTTAAAATTGGGGTTAGCTATGATGCAGATATAAAGCAAACTAAAGAGTTATTATTGAAAATAATGACTGAAAATACTAAAATACTAAAAGATCCAGAACCATTAATTGTACTTAGTGAACTTGGAGACAGTTCTGTAAATTTTTTAATGAGATCATGGGTGAATACTGATGAATATTGGAATGTTTATTTTGAACTTTTAGAAACTAGTAAAATTGAATTGGACAAAGCAGGTATAGAAATACCTTTTCCACAAATGGATATCCATACTAAAAATTAATTTTAGTCTATATAGTAAAAACCGAAGAAAGAAATCTGCTTTTGGTTTTTTTAAAACTACTAGCTATTAATCAATATTATCGTCCCAATTCTTTATTGCTGGATTCCCTAGCTTTCCTAAAGAATTTGCTACCAGCATGGATACCATGGCATCACCAGTCACATTAACAGTTGTTCTACACATATCTAAAGGCCTATCTACAGCAAAGATCAATGCTAGCCCAGCTTCCGGGATACCAGCATAACCTAAAACCCCAACTAACATAACCATACCTGCTCCTGGAACTGCAGCGGAGCCAATGGATGCAAGAGTAGCTGTTGCTATAATTCCTAACTGTGTACTTATAGATAAATCCATACCAAAAGCTTGTGCTATAAATACTGCTGCTACTGCTTGATATAAGCTAGTACCATCCATATTGATGGTCGCTCCTATAGGTAGTACAAAACTAGCAACTTCCTCCTCTACCCCCAAATGCTCGGTTACTCTTTCCATTGTTACAGGTAAGGTTGCCGCACTGGAACTTGTAGAAAAAGCTAATAATTGTGCTGGAGAAATTCCATTTATAAAAAAACTCGGTTTCTTTTTTGTGTAAAGTGTCACAATAATTATATAAATGATAATCATAACTACTAGGCCTAATACTACAGTAATAGCATACCAACCCAAAGCCTTAAATAAGTCAACACTTGGAGACTCTACTACTAAAGAAGCTAACAAAGCAAAAACACCGTAGGGAGCAGCTAACATAATTAGATCTACCATTTTCAAAATTATTTCATTAAAACCATCAAAAAATTTCTTAACAATCTCACCTTTCTCCTCTGGTATCATTATAAGACCAATACCAAAAAAAACTGCAAAGAAGATTACTTGTAGCATGTTTCGATTGCTGGTAGCAGCTTCAAAAATATTAGAAGGAACTAAATCCTCAAGTGCTTGTAGAGGTCCAGATTCTTTTTGTTTAATTGCAGTCTCTTGATATTTTTGAGTACTTCCGGAGTAATTCTCAACCATTTCATTTCTTGTTTGTTCAGAAATTGTTTTTCCAGGACCAATCGTATTGACTAATATTAACCCGATAGAAACAGCAATAACGGTTGTCATTATATAAATAATAATCGTTTTGGTACCCATCTTAGATAATTTAGAAATATCCTTTAAATCGGAAACCCCTTTTATAAGGGCTGCTAATATTAATGGTATCGCAATTAACTTCAAGGAATTAATAAATATTTTACCAAAAGGCTTGATCCAATCTTGAACCAGTTGTATACCTCCATCGACCAAAGTCATTAAAAGACCTGCTATAACTCCTAAAGCCATTCCTAAAAGTATTTTCCAATGTAGTGCTAATTTTTTCATATTGATATCCGAAAAGTCAGAAGGCTGTTTAAATATTAAAAATTATTAAATTTTATTTGTTTTATGAATTAATGTAAAATCTGCTAAAACTAAAGCCGCCATAGCTTCCACTATTGGAACAGCTCTAGGAACTACACAGGGGTCGTGTCTACCCTTTCCTTTCATTTCTAATAAATTACCCTGGTTATCTAAAGTTTCTTGTTTTTGAATTAACGTTGCAACTGGTTTAAAAGCTACTCGAAAGTAAATATCCATGCCATTACTAATTCCACCTTGAATTCCACCAGATAGGTTTGTTTTTGTAGATCCATCGTTATTAAAAAGATCATTATGTTCGCTTCCCTTCATAGAAGTAGCACAAAAACCTGAACCGTATTCAAATCCTTTAACAGCATTTATAGACAACATAGCTTTTCCTAATTGAGCGTGAAGTTTATCAAACACTGGTTCTCCTAATCCAATTGGTACATTTTGAAGGATACACATAACAGTACCTCCTACAGTATCCCCTGTTTTTTTAATTACTTCAATTTTTTGAATCATTTTATCAGCAATTTTCAAATCTGGGCAACGAACAATTGTAGTTTCTATTTGATTGAAATCTAATTCCTGATATGGCTTATCAATAAATATATCACCTACAGAAGAAACGAATGCAGTGATTTTTATATCTTTTATGAGTTGTTTGGCTATTGCACCTGCTACTACTCTACAAGCGGTCTCTCGTGCTGAAGCTCTTCCACCTCCCCTATAATCTCGATTTCCAAATTTTTTTTCGAAAGTATAATCTGCATGTGAGGGACGATACAAATCTTTGATGTGAGAATAATCCTTAGGTTTTTGATTCGTGTTTTCGATGACAAAGGCCAATGGTGTTCCCGTAGTTTTACCTTCAAAAATTCCTGATAAAAATTTAACCTCATCAGGTTCTTTTCTTTGTGTAGTGATTTTTGATTGTCCTGGCATCCTTCGGACCATTTCATTCCTTAAGGATTTAAAATCAATTTTAAGTCCAGCAGGACAACCATCAATAACTCCTCCAATAGCAAGTCCATGAGATTCGCCAAATGTTGTCAGTTTAAAAAGAGTTCCAAAGGAATTACCTGCCATAAATTGGTTTTTAACAAATGTAATTTTTAAAATCAGAATAACCAAAATCCAGTTAAATTGTTATCCACTAATCTTGGTTCAATTTTACTATATTCGTATAAAATTTTATCAAATGAAGAAAATAACCTTTACACTTTTGATTTTGTTAATTATATCCTGCTCAAGTAGTGATGATAGCGAAATTATAGATTCAGTTCCAGAGACCTATGACTACTTTCCGATGACTGTTGACTCCTATTGGACCTATAACAATCAAGATTCAGGGCAAGAAAATACCAGAGACTCGCTGTTTATTTCTGGGGCTGAAATTATTAATGATATAAATTATTATAAGTTTAGCGCTTTACCTCCTGTATCAGGTTTTATGACAAGTCTACTTTCACAAAGTTCACTAAATGCTAATGACGATGAATTACTACTAAACGGTCAGTTTGGGACACCTCCAATTGAAGGATTTCCAGAAATTTCAATTCCACTTGTAGATTTAATAATGTATGATTTGAATGAAAATAACGGCGCTTTATTGAGTGAAATTTCAGGTGATATTCAAGAAGTTATTGAAGAAATACCTATAAAAATTAATTATGAGATTACTACAATTCAAGGAGAGACTTATGAAGATGGTTACGGTAATTTTACTAGCTCAAGTGTTCTATCTTCAATAATAAATATTAACCTATCAATTGTTGCTGAATTTGAAGTACTAGGGAACGTTCTAGAAATTCCAATTTTACAGCCTCAAGATGTCATAAAAACCACCAATTATTTTGCAGATGGTGTTGGAATGATTTATAGTGATACTTTAGTCGAATATCAATTAGAAGATTTAAGTATTCTCGAAACGCTAGGAATATCATTACCCTTCCCTAGTGAAGATGCTAGCAATTCATCACAGAATTTAGACACTTATTTTATAGTAAATTAATCCAATTACTTTTTCAACTTGAAATTTATTATAGATAAAGCTAAGTTAATCCAAGATTTAAAAAAAATTCTTGAAGAAAAATATATTCTTACCTCTAAAGCAAGCAAATACTATCACCAAAAAGGATATCGATATGGAATAGGTGAAGCATTTGCGATTATCAAACCAGGAAATTTATTGGAGTATTGGAAAGTTTTAGAGCTTTGTGTTGATGCAGATTTTATTGTTATTATGCAAGCTGCTAATACTGGTTTAACAGGTGGTTCTACTCCTAATGGTACTGATTATGACCGTCCCATAGTGATCGTTAATACCATGCGTATCAATGATATTCATTTTATTGATGAAGGAAAACAAATTATTGCATTACCAGGAAGCACCTTATTTGACCTTGAGAATAAATTAGCCCCTATTGGACGTGAGCCCCATTCAGTGATTGGATCCACATCCATTGGAGCTTCCATTGTAGGTGGTGTGTGTAATAATTCAGGAGGATCTTTAATACAAAGAGGTCCAGCCTATACAGAGCTATCCATTTATGCTCAAGTAAATAAAAAAGGAAAACTTAATTTGATTAATGATTTAGGTATCGAACTTGGTAGTACGCCTGAGGAAATATTGAATAATCTACAAGAAAAAAATTACACTTCAAATCAGGTTGAATTTCCTGATAAATTAGCCTCTGATAATGAATATGAAAAACGATTAAGAGCCATTGATCAGGGCACCCCTGCTAGATTCAATGCTGACAAAAGACGTTTGTATGGTGTTTCTGGTTCAGCTGGGAAAGTTGCGGTATTTGCTGTTCGTCTTGACACCTATCCAGCTGCAAAAAAAAATAAAGTTTTTTATATTGGAACCAATGAACCTGATGTTCTATGGAAAATGCGACGTGACATACTTTCTAATTTTAATAATATTCCAACAACTGGGGATTATTTACATCGAGCTTGTTATGATGCTACCAAAAAATATAGTAAGGATAATTTTATAGTAATTGATCAACTAGGAACTAGTTTTATTCCCAAATTATTTGCCCTGAAACGTAAAGTGGATCTTATCGCTGGAAGATTTAGGTTTATGCCAGATAAATTTTCAGACCGATTGATGCAATTTTTAAGTAAATTTTGTCCCAATCATTTGCCACGCCGTATGGAAGAATTTCGTGATTTATACGAACATCATTGGATTATTGAAACCGCAGATGAGGCAATTGGCGAATCAAGAGAATATTTTGAAGAATTTTTTAAGAAACACGAGGGTGATTTTTTTGAATGTACCGATAAAGAGGGAAAAAAAGCGGTTTTACATCGGTTTGTAGCAGGAAGTGCTATTGGACGCTATCATGCGATTCATCAGAAAGAAGTTGGACCAATGATGTCTATTGACGTGGCATTTCCAAGAAATGAAAAGAAATGGTTTGAAAACTTACCCCCCGAGATTGAAGATCAACTGGAAATAAAGCTTCATTATGGACATTTATTTTGTCATGTATTCCATCAAAACTATATCGTTAAAAAAGGTGTCGATTCTAAAGCTCTAAAAAGTAAACTCTTGAAAATTTTTGATCAGAGAGGTGCTGAATATCCTGCAGAACATAATGTCGGACATGAATATTCTGCAAAACCTGTATTAATAAATTTTTATAAGGAATTAGATCCAACAAATGTTTTTAATACAGGTATCGGAAATACTAGTAAACTCAAATACTGGAAATAGCCTCAATTATACTAAAAAAAGCCTATATGTTCATATAGGCTTTTTAATAAGAAAAATTAAATATATTAAATTTTGTGAGCGTAGCCTATTGAAAAAATAACTCCTCCAATACTACTTTCTCCATATTGATCATTAATTTGTATAGAGTTAAATCCATAGGAAGCCCTAGCATCAAAAAATAATTCACTGCTTGCGTTCAGACTTTTACTAAGTCCAATTGCAAAGGTTCCACCAAAATTAACTGTTTTTAAATCGTTTTTAATATCAGTGCTTGCTCCAACAGGTGTAGGAGGTAATTCGGTATAAGGAGGAAGACCATCTGGCCCAGGTAGAAAAATAGGATTGGTACCATCACTATTTAAATAAAATTGACTAGTTCCATCAGTAATTTGATTCGCGTTAATTAAAACACCTACATAAGGACCAACAGCAATAGAGAATCGAAAGTTATTACCCCAACCAAACTTAACCAAAGCCGGAACTTCAATATAACTGAGCTCAGACTTACTATCATAGGTAGCGTATAAAGGATTTTCATTTGTAATTGGAGGTAGACCTATAAATGGAAAAAACATATTTAGTTGATCAGTCAATTCATCACTTAATATAGGCTGCAAACCATTTCTTTCTCCACCTCTTTGGGTATAGTTAAGCTCTGTTTGCATCGATATTAGTTCACTTAATTTAAACTCAAAGACCAAACCAAAATCAATTCCGGTTATTGATTCAAAATCCTCAGTGTAAATGTTTTCAGATTTACTAGATAAATTGCCTAAACTGTAACCTATCTTGGCTCCAATTTTCACTTCCGAATCTGGGGTTGTTGAAGCATCTTCATCGGTGTTTTCTTGTGCGAAACCAGCGGTACCAAAACCTATTAATAATAGGTATAAAAGGCTTTTTTTAAAAAGTGTCATAGTTGTTTTTGTTTGATTATTTAAACCGAAAGTACTATTTTTTTAATAATTAAATAAACTTAAAAAAAACTTTTACTAAAATTTATATAAAAATCAAGAGCTAAAAATCTATTTTTAAAAGCTATTTACTTAATCTTTAATAGTAATTTTCCTTTTTTATTTCCATTAAATAATCTTAGAAAAGTCTCATAAAAGTTTTCTAATCCCTCATAAATATCTTCTCTACTTTTAATTTTTCCTTCCATCATCCACATTCCCATTTGTAGACCAGCTTCCTGATATTCGTTCGCATAATCTAATACTACCATGCCTTGCATTGTTGCTCTATTCACCAAAAGAGATAAATAATTTTTTGGAGCAACGATATCCTTTTTGTTATTGTATTGTGAGATAGCACCACAAATAACCACACGCGCATTAAATCTTAATTTTGATAATGCCGCATCTAAAATAGGCCCTCCAACATTATCAAAATAAACATCAATTCCCTTTGGGCATTTATTAGCAAGTGACTCCATCAGGTTTTCAGATTTATAATCGATAGCATGATCAAAACCTAATTCATTGATTAGATAATCACATTTTTCTTCACCTCCAGCAATACCGATAACAATACAACCTTTAAGTTTTGCAATTTGTCCAACTAAACTTCCTACAGCACCTGCAGCACCCGAAATTAGAACAATATCACCACTTTTTATTTTACCAACTTTAAGAATTCCAAAATAAGCAGTCATCCCTGGCATCCCTAAAACACCAAGATATTTAGGCATGGGAATTACTGTATCATCGACTTTATAACAATTTTCCCCATCAGTTGTAAAATACTGCTGGACACCGCCCCAATTAACCACACAATCACCTACCTTAAACGTTGGATGATTGTTTGATTCAATAACTTTTCCAATACACCCAGACCTCATTACTTCTTCAATTTGTACTGGTGGAACGTATGATTTTCTATCCATCATCCAACCACGCATAGCAGGGTCTAAAGAAATATAGTGATGCTCAATTAAAACTTCCCCAACTTGAGGTTTTATAATTGGATTTTCTTCTAAACTCCAAGTATCTTTATCAGGAAGTCCTATTGGTCGTTTTTTTAAAATTAGTTGTTTATTCATTTTATATTTTTGTGGGTTGAATTTACTACTATTCAAATTAAACTACTAACTTTAATCAATTATTTTAGGTATTGTACCACATTAAAAAAAGTTAATATTTACATACAACTATGCGTATTCTAAAAAAAACAATTACAATTTTTCTAATCCTTATCAGTCTATTATTTACTTTAGGATTTTTGTATTATCAATACTTAAAACCAAATTATTCAGGAGAAATTACATTAGATTCTGTTCATCAGGAAACTACCGTTTATTTTGATGATTACGGAATTCCTCACATTTATGCAAATAGCCATTTAGATGCTGTGACCACTTTAGGCTATATACAGGCTCAAGATCGCTTATGGCAAATGGAATTAATGCGAAGAATTGCACCAGGTAGGTTATCAGAATTATTTGGTGAAGATTTAATTAAAAATGATCAATTTTTTATAAATATTGGAATCGACGAATACTCTAAAAAGTCAGTAGCTGATTTAGATATTACAAGCCCAGAATATCAATTATTAGAAGCCTATTTAAAAGGAGTAAATAAATATATAGACGAGGGAGTTACACCATTAGAGTACCACCTAGTCGGTCTCAAAAAAGAACATTTCACTCTGGTAGATACCTATAACGTATTAGGATACATGGCTTTTAGTTTTGCTATGGCTCAAAAAACAGATCCTTTGTTGAGTACTTTGAAAGAAAAATTGGGTGTAGCTTATTTAAATGAATTGCCTATAAATATTGACCCAAAAAGTATTTTAATTAAAAGCTCAAAAGCAAACATGGACTACTATACTGGTATTGTTTCCAATATAAATACTATTTTAAACAGTACTCCTATTCCGCCTTTTGTGGGAAGTAATAGTTGGGTTATTAGTGGAGATAAAACCGAGTCTGGAAAAGTAATTTTTGCAAACGATCCTCATATTGGTTTTTCACAACCTTCCGTCTGGTTCGAGGCGCACCTTTCGAGTCCAGAACATGAAATATATGGTTATTTTTTACCCATTATTCCTTTTCCATTATTGGGGCATAACAATCATATAGCTTATGGGTTAACCATGTTTGAAAATGATGATATTGATTTCTATAAGGAAATAAATGATCCAGAAAATTTAAACAAATACCAAACTCCTTATGGATATGCTTCTTATGAAAATACTACCAAAATTATCAAAGTAAAAGATCAAAAAGACCTACAATTTACTTTTAAAACTAGTAGACACGGGCCTTTAATTAGTGGAGTTTTAGAAACAGCAAGCGATACGTCACCTATTGCTATATCTTGGATCTATACCCAAGAGGATAATCACTTATTAAAAGCCATTTATAAAATGTCGACTTCGCAAAATAGAGAAGAATTTAAAAAAGGAGTTTCGATGATTCACGCTCCAGGACTCAATGTAATGTATGGAGATGCAAAGGGAAATATTGGCTGGTGGGCCACAGGAAAACTCTACAAATTTAATCCCCACGTTAATTCAAAGTTTATTTTAGATGGAGCAACTGGCAGGGATGATAAAATAGCCTTTTTA
>MDTC01141401.1_pt1 | contig 12438 bp, 12 predicted proteins | sample 811181 | NCBI WGS metagenome assembly MDTC01 (sample SAMN05326644, study PRJNA326480) | marine metagenome | isolation source: seawater | place: Pacific Ocean: North | collected 2011
TGATTGGAGAGGTGGCCGAGTGGTTGAAGGCGCACGCTTGGAAAGCGTGTAAAGGAGCAATTCTTTCATGGGTTCGAATCCCATTCTCTCCGCCAAAATTAGTAATTTTTATAATAATAATCTATTTTTCCGTCACTAGAAAATGAGTTTATTTTTAAAAATTTGAATTTTTTTAAAAATTTATCTACTTTATTAAAATGTTGATTATAAATTTCAATTTGTAAAAAGATTTCATTATTTTTTAAAAATTTTTTAAACCCTTTTAAAACAAATTCCTCATGACCTTCTGTATCAATCTTTAATACAACTTTTTTATTTTTAATTTTAAGAATATCATCACCTTTTTTGAATACCGCCTTTTCAGTGTGAAAATCATTTATTCTATCTTTTTTTGTCACAACACCAAAACCACCTGTTTGAACATATTTGTCTCTAATTTGTGACTTCATTAAAAGATGCATATTTCTATCTGATAACCCATATTTATATATCCTAATATTTTTTAATTTTTGGTTCATTTTTTTATTAATAATAAATTTTTCAATCGATTTTTTAATGGGTTCATAAGATTTAATTTTAATATACTTAAATTCTTTATTAACAATTAAACTGTAGACACCAGAATTCGCACCAACATCTATAAAATATTCAAAATTTGATTTTTTTATATTTTCAATTAAAAATATTATTTGTTTATTTTCATACTGATTGAATAGATAAATTTCTTTATCCATTGGTTCATTTATGTCTCCAATTAAATTGATACCAAAAAAATTAAATTTAATCTCTGATTTTGATATTAATTTAAATAATTTTTTTACTAATGACGGATAAACTCTTCTAATGATTGGAATTTTTTTTAATATTTTTTTTGGAAACATAAGTGAGGTTTTGATTATAAAATTTAGCTGTTAAAATTCTTAATAAATATAGTTAATATTAAGGTGTTTGCCACTTTTTTTATTAACTAATAAATTATAAAAAATCTAAAAAAGTGTTATAAACATTGTACTTCTCATATGAAAAAAAATAACTCCACAGCATATCAAGCTGACTCAATTAAGGTTTTAAAAGGCTTAGAAGCTGTAAGAAAAAGACCTGGAATGTATATCGGTGATACTGATGATGGCACCGGTCTTCACCATATGGTTTATGAAGTTGTTGATAATTCAATAGATGAGGCACTTGCCGGACACTGCAAAAATATTTCAATTAAGATAAATTCTGATGGAACAATTACGGTTAAAGATGATGGAAGAGGAATACCTGTTGATATGCATAAAGGTGAAAAAAAATCTGCAGCAGAAGTCATTATGACTCAACTCCACGCTGGGGGTAAATTTGATCATGACTCTTACAAAGTATCTGGAGGGCTACATGGCGTAGGTGTTTCGGTGGTGAACGCATTGTCAGAAAAATTAAAATTAGAAATAGACAGAGATGGAAAAAAATATTTTATAGAATTTCAAAATGGAGATGCAAAATCACCATTAAGAAATATTGGAAAATCAAAACAAACTGGCACTCAAATAACTTTTTTACCATCAAAAGATATATTTTCGTCAATAAAATTTAGTGCAAGTATTTTAATAAAAAGAATGAGGGAATTGGCATTTTTAAATAAAGGAATTAAAATCACTTTTATTGATGCTAGTTTAAAAAAAGAAAAAATTACTGAGTTTAAATTTGATGGTGGAATTATTGAATTTGTAGAATTTTTAGATGAAAAAAGAGAAAAATTAAATAATAAAAATGGAAATGATTTATTTAAAAAACCAATTTATATAGAAGGAAAAAAAAATGATATTGAGATAGAATGTTCTTTGAAATGGAATGCGGGTTATGCAGAAGAAGTTTTTCCTTACACAAATAACATATATCAAAAAGATGGAGGTACACACTTACTTGGTTTTAGAAGTGCTTTAACTCGTATAGTAAATAAATATGCAAACGAAAACAATCTTTTAAAAAAAAATAAACTAACTATTTCAGGTGATGACATTAAAGAAGGTTTAACTTGCGTTCTTTCTGCTAAAATTCCTGACCCAAAATTTTCATCTCAAACTAAGGATAAATTAGTATCTTCAGAAGTTAGAATTATTGTAGAAACAATTATAAATGAAAAATTGTCAATTTGGTTTGATCAAAATCCATCAGTTGCTAGAATTATTCTAGCCAAAGTTATTCAAGCTGCCATGGCAAGAGACGTTGCTAGAAAAGCAAGAGAAAATGTAAGAAGAAAGGGAGCTTTAGAATTAAGTGGATTGCCTGGAAAATTGGCTGATTGTCAAATAGGAAAACAAGAAGGTACAGAATTATTCATAGTTGAGGGAGATTCTGCTGGTGGATCAGCTAAACAAGGTAGAAATAGATCAAATCAAGCTGTATTACCTCTAAGAGGCAAAATTTTGAATACTTATGTTGAAGATATTAAACTGAAAACAAATGGACATAACAATGATCAACAAACTAAAGCTTTATCAAAAATGATATCTTCAAATGAAATTGTAACATTAATCAACGCTCTTGGATTGGATCCAAAAGCAGAAGAAATAGATTTAAAGGATTTAAGATATGGAAAAATCATTATTATGACAGATGCTGATGTAGATGGTTCACATATTAGAGCTTTATTATTGACATTTTTTAATAACAAACCTTTTAATAAATTAATTGAAAATGGACATATATACTTAGCACAACCGCCTTTGTTTAAAATTAACAAAGGTTCCAAAGGGATATATATAAAAGATGAAAAAGATTTAGAAAATTATATAATCAATAATAGTCATAATCTCAAAAAGATAAAAAAAGGTTCAAAGGAATTTGTAAAGGAACTAGATTTTGAAAAATCTAAAATGAATATTCAAAGGTTTAAAGGTTTAGGGGAGATGAACCCAGAGGAGTTATGGAGCACGACGCTTGACCCAGAAAATCGGAATCTTCTTAAAGTTCAATACTCAAAAGATCTCAAAAAAGATCAAAGTTTAATCCATACATTGATGGGTAACGACGTTGCATTACGAAAAGATTTTATTATTTCTAATGCTATAAATGTTCAAAACCTTGATATTTAGAAATGAAGTTTTTTGAAACTTCAAAATATCATTTCTTCAAAAAATCAACATACATTACATTAAGATGGATAGGAATAATTGGTCAATTTATATCAGTAAATTTTGTATATTTTTTTTTAGATTTTAGTTTTGATTTTTTAACTTCAAATATTGTAATTTTTTTTGGAGTTTTGAGCAATTTATATTTAGTATTTATTTATAAAAAAACTCAATTATCAGATAGATCAGCTTTAATTTTTTTAGTAATAGATATTATTCAATTAGGAGTTTTACTTTATTTAACTGGTGGTGTTAATAATCCTTTTGCAATTTTCATAATTATTCCTAGTGTTTTTTCATCATCAAACCTTAGCTTTAAAACAAATAGTGCGCTAGTGGCTTTAACTACAGTAGTGATTATTTTTTTAACATTTTACTCTAAAAAATTACCTGGTCCTATAAGTGACCATTTTCATATTAGTCTGTATTATCATTACTCTATTCCAATTGCTTTAATAATAGCCTTATTTTTCCTAAATTATTTTGCAATGACGTTTGGCACTCAATCTCGTTTAAGAAAAGAGGCTCTAGCTAAAATGGAAGAGGTTATGGCAACAGAGCACGAACTTTTGTCCTTGGGTGGACAAGCTGCTGCAGCTGCTCACTCGTTAGGAACACCTTTATCAACAATAAAAATTATAACACAAGAACTTGCAAAACAATTTAAGGATCAAAAGGATGTAGAAAAAGATCTGGAATTATTATCTAGTCAAGTTGAACGATGTAATCAAATTCTCAAACGATTAAGTTTAAATCCCGTAGAAGAAGATGATTTTATAGATAAAGATTTAACAATGAGAGAATATTTAAATGAAATAATTTCCTCATTTAAAGAGATTAGTAATAAAAAATTTATTTTAAATTTGGATCAGGATTCAAATGTAAAAAAAATAACTAAATCAATTGAAATAGTTTACGGTTTAAGAAATTTTATTGGAAATGCTAACAAATTTTCAAAACAAACAGTCTATATAACTCTAAAAAGTGATAGTGAATTTACTGAAATTATAATCGAGGATGACGGTAGAGGTTATCCTAGAGATGTATTATCAAAAATTGGAGAACCTTATTTAAAATCTGACAATCCAGAGTCAAAATCAAAAACTGGTTTAGGGCTAGGATTATTTATAGGAAAAACTCTTTTAGAAAAAAATTTTGCTTCAGTAAATTGTAGAAATTCAAAAACTAGAAGTGGAGCTGAAGTTATTGTAAAATGGAAGAATAGAGACTTATTTAATATTTAATGAAATTTTTTAGTATCAAATAATGAACTTAATTGAGATATCATAACATCACCCAACTCATTTACGTCTGTAATTTTTATTGCTTTGTTGTAATATCTTGAAACATCATGTCCAATTCCAATTGCTAGAATTTCAATTTCAGTTTTACTCTCTATAAATTTTACAATTTTTTTTAAATGCTTTTCTAAAAAATCACCTGAGTTTACAGACAGTGTAGAGTCATCAACTGGAGCACCATCAGAAATAATCATTAATATTTTCCTTTCTTCTTTTCTTTTTTTAATTCTATTATACGCCCAAGAGATTGCTTCTCCATCAATATTCTCTTTCAATAACCCCTCTTTTAGCATCATGCCTAAATTATTTTTAGCTTGCCTCCAATGAGTATCTGCTCCTTTATATATTATGTGTTTTAAATCGTTTAATCTTCCTGGAATTTTAGGTTTTGATTTTTTATTCCAAAGCTCTCTGCTTTGCCCCCCTTTCCAATTTTTAGTGGTAAAACCTAAAATTTCTACTTTAACGGAACATCTTTCTAAAGTTCTTGATAAAATATCAGCGCAAATAGCTGCAATTGTTATAGGTCGTCCCCTCATCGAGCCTGAGTTATCAATAAGTAGTGTTACAATTGTATCTTTGAAATCTAAATCTTTTTCTTTTTTAAAAGAAAGAGAATTATAAGGATCCATAATAATTCTAGGTAATTTAGAGCTATCAAGTAGACCTTCTTCTAGATCGAATTCCCAAGCTCGACTTTGTTTGGCAAGTAATTGTCTTTGAAGTTTATTTGCAAGTTTAGTAATGATATCTTGAAAACCAACAAGTTGTTGATCTAAAGTTTTTCTTAGCTTTGTGGCCTCATCAGCATTTTCAAGATTTTCAGCTTTAATTATTTCATCAAACTGTGTGGTAAAAATTTTGTAATCAATATTAAGGCTGTCAAAATTTTTTTGAGTAATTTGATTTGAGTTTTGGTTTTCTGAATCATTTTCTAAAAGTTGTTCATCAAGATTAAAATCATCTATATTATAATCAGAGTCTAAAGAAGCCTGAGCTTCTTGTTCATCGTTTTTATCTTTTTTATCCTCTGTTTCACTATTTTGATTATCATTTGAGGGATTATCTTGTCCTTGTTCTTGATTTTGTTCTTCTTTTTCATTATTTTCTTCACTTTGGAATATATCCATCTCTTCAAAAATTTTTGAAAATCTGGAGCTATAAATGTTTTGATTTTCCAAGTTTTCTAGTAAAAATTTTTTATGTTTTTTAATCGAACTTTCTAAGTCTTCCTCCCAAAATTTTAACATTCTTGACGTTAAAGAATTTAATTCTATTTGATGAAAATTTTTAAGCATATAAAGTTCAAATGCCTCAGTAACAGAGACATCTTCCTTACTTCTTAATTGATCTTTTTTTTTACTATTGATTATTTGTGTGTAATTTTCGTTAAGATTTTTTTCTATTCCTTTAAGCATTTTACCTCCTAAAAGTTCATACCTAGTTTTTTCTGCGAGATTGTATAGTGATCTTGAGGAGGAATTAACAGGTAGATTTTTTTTAAAAATTTCACCATTAGAAAATCTTTTTTTTAAAGCAGATGAGTCTGTTTCAGCTCGTAATTTTATAAAATCACTTGGTTTAGTAAGATTGTCAATTTCTATATTATCTGATTTATCTTGTATATTTTTTTTTGATAATTTATTTAAATCTAAATCGTCTGAAATTACTTTTACTGTAGAAGTTAAAGCAATTTTGAATTTTTCAATTAAATTATTATGTTTATCACTCATCTAAATTTGAATATTTATCAAAGACTCTGGTAATTCTTCACCAAAACATCTTTGATAATATTCTGCGATAGTGTTTTTCTCAATATCATCACATTTATTAAGGAATGTTACTCTAAAAGCATAACCAATATCTTTAAAAATTTCACCATTTTCCGCCCAATGCATAACAGTTCTAGGGCTCATCACAGTTGAAATATCTCCTGCAATAAAACCTTTTCTAGTTAGAGAAGCTACTTTAATCATATTTGCAACTTTCTCTTTACCTTTTGCATTGTTAAGATTTTTATTTTTTGCTAAAATTATATCCAACTCTCTCTCCATGCTTAGATAGTTTAATGTTGTTACAATATTCCACCTGTCCATTTGACCTTGGTTTATCTGCTGTGTTCCATGATATAGGCCTGTTGTATCACCCAGTCCGACAGTATTAGAAGTAGCAAATAATCTAAAAAATTTATTTTGTTTTATAACTTTGTTTTTATCTAGTAATGTGAAATTTCCTTCAGCCTCTAATACTCTTTGAATTACAAACATGACGTCTGGTCTACCGGCATCGTATTCATCAAATACTAAAGCTATAGGATTTTGTATTGACCAAGGTAAAATACCTTCGTTAAATTGTGTGATTTGTTTTCCATCTTTAAGAACAATTGCATCTTTACCAATTAAATCAATTCGACTTACATGGCTATCTAGATTTACACGAACGCAAGGCCAATTTAATCTAGCTGCAATTTGCTCTATATGCGTTGATTTTCCTGTTCCGTGATAACCTTGTACCAGAACTCTCTTGTTATAAGCAAAACCTGAAATAATTGCTAAAGTTGTATCTCTATCAAATTTGTAGGTTTTATCTATTTCTGGAACAAAATCATTTTTCTTAGAAAATGCATCAACTTCCATATCTGATTCAATACCAAAAGTTTGTTTTAATGATACTTTTATATCAGGTTGAATATTAAGATCAGGTGTCAATTTTTTCTCTATAAGTATTTTTAAGCTGCGTATAAGCTAATGTTATTAATTTAAGTTTTTCCTCGTATTTTTTGTTACCCGCATTTATATCTGGGTGAAACTTTTTGACAAGTAATTTGAACTTATCTTGGATTCTTTTCCATTTCATTCCGACTGAAATACCAAGAATTCCGAATGCTTTTATATCTTTATGATCAAATTTAAATTGACGCATATGGTTATATTCACCATTTATTTTATCTTTATCAAGATCATCTCTTAAGGTGTTATTCCAAAGTACTTTAAAAAAATTATCTGAAGAGCTGAAGCTTTGTGTAGGTTTATGCCAGATCATGTCAGACTTCAAAAATTTCAAAACTTGATCATCATTCATGCCTGAAAAATAATTCCAATTTTTATTAAATTCTTTTACATGCTCTAAGCACAACATTCTGAATTTTTTACTATTATCCTTTTCAACAGGGGCTTTATATTCACCTATTTCTTTACAATTATTCCAGTCACAAATATTTTTCATGATATAAAGTAAGTTGTATTTATGAATATAAATCAATTAATTGCAATTATAAAAAATAAATTACAGAAACAAATTAATATTGAATTTATTAATATTGAGGATAGATCTTATCTCCATAAAAATCATAAAGGTAATCAACCAGGAAAATATCATTTAAAAATTACTTTAAAATCCTCTGAATTAACAAAAATATCAAAAATAGAGAGTAATAAAAAAATTTACAAGATCTTAAGTGATGAATTAAAAAAATATATTCATTCTATACAAATATTAATTTCTTAGCTCTTCTTTTAAAAATAAATTTAAATTCTTTTTAGTATATTCTTTATTAATAATTGGCAAACCAATTTCTTTTAATAAAACTAAATTAATTCTTTCTGAGTTATTTTTTTTATCTTTTAACATAAAAGATATAATTTTATCTAAGTTACTATTTTTAAAAAATTTTCTTATATCTGACGGTAAATCTGAACTTAATAAATGTCTTTTTATTAAGTCATAATCATTTTGTTTTAAGAGATTCTTTTTTAGACTAAAATTTAATGCAGTTTTTATTCCAAGAATTACAGCTTCACCATGATTAAGTTTTTTAGAATATCCTAAAGTTGCTTCATAAGCATGAGCAAATGTATGTCCAAAATTTAAAATTTTTCTTAGATTTTTCTCATTCTCATCTTTTTCGACAACAAATTTTTTTATTTTACAACTTTCATAAATAGATTTTTCAATATATGGCGACTTGAGGTTTAAAATTTTGTTACTATTTTTATGAAGAAAAATAAAAAACTCTTTATTCGCAATTATTGCATGTTTTAAAATTTCACCATACCCACAAGTTATCTCCCTTTTAGGAAGTGATTGTAAAAATTTGATATCTGAAATTACCAAATTAGGCTGATAAAAACTTCCAATTAAATTTTTGCCGTATCTTGTATTTATTCCTGTTTTTCCACCAATAGATGAGTCTACTTGTGCTAATAGTGTAGTAGGTACATTTATAAATTTTAAACCTCTTTTAAAAATACTTGCTGCAAAACCACTAACATCTCCTGTTATACCTCCCCCAATAGATATTATGCAATCGTGTCTAGTAAAATTTCTACTGAGCATTATTTCAACAATTTTACTTACATTTATTTGATTTTTATTTTTTTCATTTGCTTTAAAATAATAAGTAAAAACTTTTTTTCTTTTAAGAGATTTTTTTATTTCTGATATTTTTTTAGTTGAAATATTTTTATCTACAACCAGTAAGCATTTTTCAAAATTAATTAAATTTTCATTTAATAAACTAGATATTTTTTTAATTATATTAGATCCAATAATTATTTTATAGTTTCTTTGTTTAGTTTTAATTTTAAGATTAATGGGCTTCATAAGTTTTAATAATTTTTTTTACAATTTCACTTTTTGAAAGATTATCACATTTTATCTCATATAAAGCTTTAGAATAAAAGTTTGACCGTTTTTGGATTAAATCAATCAATTCATTATCGGAGGCACTAAAAGCTAAAGGTCTTTTTTTGCTATTTTTAATTCGATTAACTAATATTTCAGTTTTCCAATTTAGCCAAAAGGATATGTGATTTTTAACTATTTCTCTCCTAATATTTGGATTTACAAATGCTCCACCTCCCAGTGAAATTACAGAGGATTTTAATTTTAAGTTTTTTAAAGTAATTTTTTCCTCAAATTGTCTAAAAAAACTTTCACCTTGAATCTCAAAGATATTTTTAATTGATGTACCTAACTCAATCTCAATTTCTCTATCAATATCCAAAAAATTTAATTTTAATTTTTTTGCAACAAGAGAACCGATTGCAGTCTTTCCAGATCCCATCATTCCTAAAAATACAAGATTTTCTTTTGATTTCATAATTTTCTTTATTGAAAAAACACAAATATGTCTTAATTTGAAATTATCTAAAGTTATATGGAATTTCATAAAAATACAAGATCAGGCAAAGCAAGTATTATTGTGCTATTAGTTAAGCTTACTTTAGCTACTACATTTGTTTTAGGTCTTATTTTTTTTCTAAATAAAATTGATTTTCCAGCTCCACAAAAAAAAATAGAAGAAGTTATTCCTAATGAAAATTTTAAAATTGTTAAATAAGAACAATTTATCAATTATTATTATTTTATTTTATAATATTTTTGCTTATGCAGAAGATCAACCAATAGATATATGGGCTGTTGATAAAAAAAAAGATGAGATAAAATTAAAAAAGGAATTAGGTGAAATATCAGAAGTAAAAATTAAAGGAAGCATTTTTGATGAACAAAAAGTCCAAGAGATAGAAACTATAAAATTAGATAGTAAACTTGATTCAAAAAAGATTAAAATTGTCGGTTTATATGATCCAAAAGAATATGGCCTGGATATTAATATGTGGTCTAATTCAGATGGCTTAAAATTAAGAAATATTTTTAAAAATTTAGAAAATTTTCAATTATCTGCAGATGCTGCTGAGATCTTGAATATATCATTACTTACCAACGCTTATTATCCAAGTCAAAATATTACTAAGGAAGAGTTTATAAAATTTAAATCAAATTGGTTAATTAAAGACTCGCAGTATGAACTCATTGAAAAATATTTGATTAAAAATCAAATTATTAATCTGCACCCAAATTTAACTCGATATTTAGTTGATAACTATTTATCGAAATCAAATATTAAAAAATCTTGTGAAATTTTTTCAAAGATCAATGAACCTATAGAGGATAAATATTTATCAAAATTTAATTTATATTGCCTAATAAATTATGGAAAAAATGATGAAGCACAAATTATTTTAGATCTTAAAAAAGAAATGGGTTTTAATGATGAATATTATGAAAATAAAATTAACTATTTATTTGGATATATCGATAGTGTAGATGAAAAGGTTTCAGTAAATTCAATTTTAGATTTTCATTTAGCGCATAGGACAAATCCAGAATTCATTTTTGAACCAAATACTGAAACTCCCACATTAATTTGGAAATATTTAGCATCTTCAAATTTACTTTATGATTTAAAAGATATTGAAATTACAGATATAGAAAAAATTTCAACTATAGAAAAGGCTGCTAATGATAAAAATTATTCTGAGCAAGAATTATTTGAATTTTATAAAAGATTTCAATTTAGTATAAATCAGTTAATAAATATAAAAGAGTCATATAAATTATTATCACCAATTGAGGGTAGAGCTCTTGTTTATCAAAGATTACTCTTAACTGAGGAACCAAAACTTAAACTTGAGCTGTTAAAAACTTTAAAAGATTTATTTCAAGAGAGTGGCATAGGAGAAGCCTTTGATTTAGAATTAAAAAAATTAATTAATAAAATTAATTTTGAAGACGTCCCGTCAAACTTTACCTCTTTTTACAATAAGTACAAAAAAAAAGATGAAATTAGCGAGAGAAAAATTAAATATAATAATAAAATTCTTCATCAATCTAAATTAATTAGATATTTCAGTGGAGACTATTCAAAAAATAAAATTGAAGAAGATTTAAACAAATTTTTAAAAAAAATTAAAAAAGACAAAAAGTATTTCTTGTCTAAGAAGGATATAATATTTTTAGAAGCTCTCAAGTCTGACGGTATCAAGATTTCAAAAAAATATGATAATCTTTATAAAATAAACAAGTCTGAAATGCCTTCAGATATACAGTTAATGATTGATAGTAAAGAGATGGGAGCAGCTTTATTAAGAGTAATTGAAGTTATTGGACCAGATAAAATTGAAGACATAGATGATGATACGGTATATTTTATCATAAATACTTTAAATCAATTAAATGTTGATTTGATTAGAAATAAATTGTTATTAAAAGTTCTCCCTTTAAAAGTTTAGAAATTAGTTTATTTATTTAGTAATGAGTATAAGAGACATAATAACAGTACCAGATGAAACATTGAAGAAAATTTCAGAACCTTTAGAAAAAGTTGGGGTTAATGAAAAAAAACTTATTAATGATTTATTTAATACCATGTACAATGCAAAAGGAATCGGTCTCGCAGCTGTTCAAGTAGGTATATTAAAAAGAGTTTTAGTTGTTGATGTTGCGTCAAAAGAAGAAAAAAAAAAACCAATTTGTTTTATTAATCCTATTATTAAAAAAACTAGTGATGAAATGTCAGTGTATGAAGAAGGATGCCTATCTATTCCAGATACTTTTATTGAGATTCAAAGACCAAAAATTTGCAAGGTAGAATATTTGGATATAAATGGCAAAATTAAAACTCAAGAATTTGATGGTCTTTTGTCTACCTGCATTCAACATGAAATAAATCATTTAGATGGAAAATTAATAATAGATCATCTGTCAAAGTTAAAAAAAGATATGATTATTAAAAAAATTTCAAAAATAAAAAAAAATCCAGACAGAGTAATAGTTTAAAATGGCTAAAAAAATTATCTTCATGGGTACGCCAATGTTTGCGGTACCTATTTTGAAATCTTTATATCAAAACGGATATCCGATCTCAATTGTATATACTCAACCTCCTCAAAAATCACAAAGAGGGCAAAAGATAAACAAGTCCCCAATTCAAGGTATTGCTGAAACTTTAAATTTAGAATTTAGAATACCTGAGAGTTTAAAAAATAATAATGAAGAATATGAATGTTTAAAAAAAATTGAAGCCGATCTTGCAATAGTGGTTGCATATGGACAAATAATTCCAAAAAAATTTTTAAATCTGACAACAAAGGGTTTCATAAATATTCATGCATCTTTACTTCCAAAATGGAGAGGAGCAGCACCTATACAAAGATCAATAATAAATCTTGATAAAGAAA
>MDTC01256485.1_pt1 | contig 12437 bp, 13 predicted proteins | sample 811181 | NCBI WGS metagenome assembly MDTC01 (sample SAMN05326644, study PRJNA326480) | marine metagenome | isolation source: seawater | place: Pacific Ocean: North | collected 2011
AACACAATGCTTGGTTTGAATACTGTCTTTTCCGCCGAAGTTCCTGTAATCACCAGACTACTTAATAAACTTCCAAACATTAAGACCAATGTGCCCTCTGTTGTTTCTTTCAAAGGTGAGTTGGCTTATTTACATGCTTCAAAGCCAAAAAGTTCAGGATATGAAGACGCTGCAACAGTTTACATCGACGATTTTGAAGGATCCGAAACAAATATTGATTTGAAGGACACATACTCATGGACTTTATCTAGTATTCCCTTTGGAGTTAAAGGCTCAGAATTTCAAACAAATGACTTAAGAAAAGGTCATTACAGAGCAAAACTAGCTTGGTATAACATAGATCCAGTTTTTTATACAAGGCAAAGACCTAGTGAAATCGACGACAACGAACTCTCAAAAAATGAAACGAGAAGGATCTTTATTGATGAGATATTTCCACAACAAGATTTGATTGAGGGTCAATCAAGGATTCAAAACACTCTTGATTTAAATTTCATTCCTAACTTGAAAGGACCTTACAATAATAAAATTGATTTTTTTAATAATGATTTAAAGGACAATTGGGCTGGCATAACTAGAAAAATTAATTCTACAAATTTTGAACAGTCAAACGTAGAGTTCATACAATTTTGGCTATTGGATACGTTTAGTGATAGTCAATCAACAGAAAACGATTTAGGGAATCTGGTAATAAATTTGGGGAATATATCTGAGGATATACTAAGTGACGGAAAAAAATTATATGAAAATGGTTTACCCTCCACAAATTCACAGCAATTGGTTAATACATCCAATTGGGGTATAACTCCTGTCACACAATCTTTAGTATACTCATTTGATTCAGACCCAAATAACCGAATTTTACAAGATCTGGGTTATGATGGATTAAATGATTCTGATGAATTAAATATTTATACAAATGGATCTCAAGATGATCCAGCGGGAGATAATTATGAGTATTATTTAAATGCTACTGGAGGTATTCAAGACAGGTACCTAAATTACAATGGTGTTCAAGGTAACTCCCCTGTATCTACTTCCAGTAGTAACAGAGGGTCCACCACAATTCCTGATTCAGAGGATGCAAATCAGGATAACACGATGAACACGATTGATAGCTATTTTCAATATAAAATACCCATAAAAAAATTCATGAATGTCAATAATCATCCATTTGTAAGTGACGTCAGAGAAAATGTAAGTGTGGATCTTCCTAACGGACAGAAATTAAACACACGATGGATACAATTCAAAATTCCTGTCTTTCAGCAATTTTACAAAAATGGCAGGTACGCTAACTATTTTGAAGCAATTAATGGTATTGATAATTTACGATCGATTCGTTTTATGAGAATTTTTTTAAAAGATTTTACAAGCCCAGTTACATTTAGATTTGGAACTCTTGACTTAGTCAGAACAGATTGGAAGAGATATTCAAAAAATTTAAATAAACAAAACATTACTTACAACAATACTTCTTTTGACATTGGGTCGGTTAATATTTTGGAAAATGAAAATAGAATTCCAGTTAATTACGTTTTACCGCCAGGTGTTCAAAGAGAGGAAATCAATGCTAACAGCTCAATAATAAGACAAAATGAGCAATCATTATCATTAAAAGTTAAAGACTTGAACCCAGGAGATTCCAGAGCTGTATACAAAAACTTAGATTTTGATATGCGACAATATAAAAATTTAAAAATGTACATACATGCAGAATCGATTGAAGGAAGTTCAGATCTTCCTGGAACCGGATTGGATGAGGAATATGACAGACGTCTTGTTGGTTTCTTGAGAATTGGTTCTGATTTTAGCGAAAACTATTACCAAATTGAAGTTCCGCTTAAGCCAACTGATTATAAAAAAGGCACTACTAATAGACTATCATCAGAAGCCGTGTGGGAACCTGAAAACAATTCAATTGATATTTTATTAGAAAAGCTGACTAAATTAAAAGCCTTAACGTTAGATGGTGGGGTTAACTCAATTAATACAGTATATTTTGATGAAAACTTAGATATAATAGATGAATTCACTCCTATTTCTTCATTACCAGGAAACAAAAAATATAAATTTGCTATCAAAGGAAATCCATCCATTGGTAGTATAAAGAGTTTAATGATTGGTGTGAAAAACCCTTCTTTAACATCAGGCGATCTACTTTCTGCAGAAGTTTGGTTTAATGAACTTCGGCTTTCTGATATTGACGGAAGAGGAGGGTGGGCCGCTATGGGTTCAATTGATGCAAACTTGGCAGATATTGGAAATGTATCAATGTCAGGTAAAATGTCAACAGTAGGATTTGGGTCAATAGACAAAACTCCAAATCAAAGAAGTAGGGAGGACATGAATCAATATGGTTTTGTTGGAAGTATTAATTTTGGGAAATTTTTACCAATCAAATGGGGATTACAAATTCCTATTGCGTACTCTATCAATAATCAAACATCCACCCCTGAGTATGATCCATATTACCAAGATATAAAGTTAGATGACAGATTGGTTTCCAGTACAAGAGAATCACAAAGAGATTCTATCAAAAATCAAGCAGTTTCATTTAGACAGTCTAAAAATATTAGTTTGATAGGTTTACGTAAAAATAGGTCTGAAGGTCAAAAACAAAGGTTTTATGACATAGAAAATTTTGATTTTTCATATAGTTATAATCAAGAAATTGAGCATGATTTTGAAATTGAAAATCTCACTAAAAAAACTGTTAGGACGGGCCTACAATATAGCTTTGATTTGAATCCATTTGTCATTACTCCCTTCAAAAGTTTAAGTTTCTTAAGTGAAAAATCATATTTAAAGTGGTTAAGTGAGTTCAATCTTAACCCATTGATTTCAAGTATTTCTTTTAACTCGAATATAAATAGAGCTTTTAATAGTCAAAGATTTAGAGAGGTGTACGTTGAAGGTGCTGATGCTTCAAAACAAATTGGACTTCCAGAGATCCAACAAAGAAATTTTATGTTTGACTGGGATCTTAGTTTAAGTCAAAATTTAACAAATTCTTTTAGAATTGATTTCTCTGCATCAAACAATAGTATTGTTAAAAATTATCTAGAGAAAGATGAAAATGGTGACTTAATTGTTGACAAGGATTTTGAAATTTGGGATGGATTTTGGAATACAGGTGAAACATATTCACACAATCAATCTTTGAGATTAAATTATGATGTCCCATTCAAACTGTTTCCTATTATTGATTTTATTTCCTCAAATTACAGTTATAATGGAGACTTCAGTTGGGAAAGAGGTTCGGATGCTATGTCTCAAGTTCAGGATGAAAATGGAAATGTTTTAGGTAGAGTGAATACTATTCAAAATGCAAATACTCAGTCCATTAATACATCTTTTAATTTATCAAAGCTCTACAGAAACTTAGGTCTTGTTAAAAAAAGTAAACCATCAACAACATCGCAAAAAATAAAAAACACATTGATTGGATTTGCAACCGGAATATCTAGATTAAGATTTAACTATTCAGAAAATAATGGTCAAGTATTGCCTGGATACACAGAGTCATTAGGTTTTTTTGGGACTACAAAGCCTTCATTAGGTTTCGTTTTCGGTAGTCAATCAGATATCAGGTTTGAAGCTGCGAAAAATGGATGGCTTACAGAATTTCCCAGCTTTAACGAACAATATACAATGGTCCATAATAATAAATTCGATTTGGTTGCAGAAATAAATTGGATTGATGATTTTAGCATCGACATCAATGCAAACAGGTCCTTTTCTGAAAACTTCTTTGAAAATTTTTCTGTTACCAATAATGAATATAATCCTTTGAATCCATACAGATCCGGAAATTTTTCAATTTCAACAATTATGATTGGGACCTCATTCGAAAAGAGTGATCAGTATAATTCTAAAAACTTCGAAACTTTTCAACAAAACAGAATAATTATTGCAAAAAGACTTGCATTATTAAACGGAAATTCAAATGGCCAATTTGATGAATTTGGATTTCCCATTGGATATGGAAAAAATAATCAAGCAGTCTTAATACCTTCATTTGTTGCTGCATATACTGGGTCAGATCCAAATAATATTTCACTTAATGCAATCAGAAGCACCCCACTTCCGAATTGGTCAATTCAATATACAGGATTTTTAAATTTTGAATTTTTTAAGGATAGGTTCAAAAGATTCAGTTTGAGCCACTCATACAGATCAAGCTATACACTAAACAGTTTTAAATCAAATTTAGAATTTGATACAGAAAATAATATGCTAACTGATCAATCTGGAAATTTTTTAAATGAAACACTTTATACAAATGTAAACTTAGTTGAACAATTCAATCCCCTTTTGAAAATCGATATGGAGTTTAAAAATTCTGTAAGAGTTTTATTGGAGTTGAAAAAAGACCGTGCTTTATCTCTAAGCTTGGACAATAATTTATTAACTGAGTCCTCTGGAATGGATTATTCAATCGGTTTTGGATACAGAGTTAAGGATTTAAAGTTTAGAAATAATATTAGAGGAAGACAATCTGTTTCTAGTGGTGACTTAAATATTAAGGCAGATTTAAATTACAGAGATAATATCACGATTATAAGGAATTTAGATTTACTAGAAAACAGGGTTACTGCTGGTCAATCTATTTGGTCATTCAAGCTTTCAGCTGATTATGCTTTAAGCAAAAATTTTAATGCAGTATTTTTCTATGACCATTTATTTTCGGAATTTGCAATTTCAACTGCATTTCCACAAACAACAATAAGATCTGGATTAACTCTAAGGTATAATTTTGGTGATTAATTTTATGAAAAAATGTATTTAAAACTTACATTTACTGGACAAATTACTCAATATGAATATTAAATCTGAATTAAAGTATACTAAGGACCACGAATGGATTGAAATAAACGGAAATACTGCTATAGTTGGTATTACTGATTATGCTCAAGGAGAGCTTGGAGATATAGTATATGTAGAGGTAGAGACTCTTGATGAAAGTCTTAAACAGGAAGAAGTTTTTGGGTCTGTAGAGGCGGTTAAAACCGTTTCAGATTTATTTATTCCAGTTTCTGGAAAGGTTATTGAAGTAAATCAAAAAATTGAAGACAGTCCTGAAATCATAAATGAGGATCCGTACGGAGACGGTTGGATTATTAAAATGGAAATAGATGATGATAATGAATTGAATGATTTACTTGATGCAGATGCATATGCAAAATTAATTGGAGCTTAATTGTTAAAAAAAACAGCAATCTTTTTCACCTTATTTGTTGTCGTTGTCTCTCTCATTCCACTTCCGGAGTTGCCAAAGAAAATTTTCAACTTAAATGATAAGTTAATGCATGTCTTGGTTTACGTTATTATGTCAGGACTCTGGATAAAGGTTGGGTTTGATGAAAAATCTCTCTTATTTAACAAATACATATTCATGGTAATAGGTATTGGTTTTTTTTCAGAGATTTTACAGGGAATTCTACCAATAAATCGACATTTTGAGATATTTGATATGATAGCAAATCTCACTGGAATTATTATGTCTTTATCGCTAGGCTATGGCCTTTACTATAAAAATAATTCAAACTAGCTTTTTATAAAAAAAAAAATTATTTTAGCTTTATATCCAGCTCTATGCAAAAAAAGAAAAACCCTAAAGCTGATTTAAGAAAATACAGTGGACTATTTTTAGCCGCTGGTTTATGTCTTATATTATTTATTTCTTGGCAGGCGATTGAATTTAAATCATATGAAAGGCAGTATGATCTTGAATCATTAAATGTAGAAGACGATGATGACGAGGAAATACCAATAACGGAACAAATAAAAACACCCCCACCACCTCCACCACCTCCAGCGCCTGAAATTATTGAGGTTGTTGAAGATGAGGAAGAAATTGAGGAAACAATAATCGAGTCAACTGAGACAGACCAAGAGGAGGTTGTTGAAGAGGTAGAGGTTCTAGAGGAGGAGGTTGATGTCGATGTTCCTTTTGCAATCATTGAAGATGTTCCTTTATTTCCTGGATGTGAAAGAGTTCCAAAGTCTGACAGAAGAAAATGTTTTCAAGAGCAGATACAAAAACACATAAGCAAAAATTTTAGATATCCTGAAATAGCTCAAGAAATGGGTATTCAAGGTAGAGTTTTTGTTCAGTTCATGATTGGAAAAGATGGAAACATTAGCGGAATTCGAACAAGAGGTCCTGATAAAAATTTAGAAAAAGAAGCAAATAGGATTATTTCAAAACTCCCAAGGATGACACCTGGAAAGCAAAGAGGCAGACCAGTAAGAGTTCCTTTCAGTATACCAATTACTTTTAGGTTGCAATAATCGAATAGATAACAACTTTACTATTGTTTTTTTTCATAATTACATTAATTTTGCGTCCCTATATTTATGGCAACAAGTTTACAGGAACATAATACAATAATTAGTCCCTTAAAGACAATTTTCTCAGATTTTTTTGAACTAACAAAAGCAAGATTGGCTCTAAGTGTTGTATTCTCATCCTTGGCTGGTTTTCTAATTGCCGCTGATGAAATTAATTTTGATGTCATTTTTTTGTTGATTATAGGAGGCTATTGTATGGTCGGTTCTTCCAACATCTTCAATCAAATTATTGAAAAAGATTCTGATGCCGTTATGAATAGAACAAAAAATAGACCAATACCATCTGGAAGAATTTCGGTTTCTGTTGCCTTTTTAGTTGCTGTTTTATTAACATTAATTGGAGTTGTTGTATTGTACAGAATTAATGCAACTACTGCGCTTTTTGGTTCAATTTCTATTTTCATTTATGCTTGTATTTACACACCATTGAAGCAGAAAACACCTCTTTCAGTATTCGTTGGTGCAATCCCAGGTGCAATTCCATTCATGTTGGGCTGGATTGCGGCAACAAATGAATTTGGTATAGAGGCGATAACGCTGTTTTCAATACAGTTCTTTTGGCAATTTCCTCACTTTTGGGCATTAGGTTGGATGTTACACGAAGATTATGAAAAGGCTGGAATCAATTTACTGCCAACAAAGAAAAAAGATAAATCTTCTGCATTGCAAACAGTCCTGTACACAATTTGGATGATTATGATTTGTTTACTTCCGGTTAGTGGACTTACTGGAGCTCTAAATTTGTCTGTTTTTTCGGCATTTTTGATTGGAGTTATTGGAATTGTAATGTTATACTTTTCGATTCAACTTTACAACCTAATGAATACAAACTCAGCAAAAAAACTTTTTAATGCAAGTGTAATTTGTTTGACACTTGTACAAACTATTTTTGTTTTAGATAAATACATTTTATGGATTTAGATAAGAATGAATTGCACTTGAAAACAATTAAGGCAAAAAAAATGATGTTGCTTTTTTCTCTATTAAGTATAGCAATGACTTTTGCAGGTTTAACAAGTGCTTATATTGTTAGTAAAGCCCGTCCTGATTGGCTAAAGAACTTCGATTTGCCAATTAGTTTTTCTATTAGCACACTAATTATAGCCATTAGTAGTTTGACTATTTGGCTTGCTAAGAAATATTTATTTAAAAATGAAATAAACAATACAAATAAATGGTTGTGCATAACATTTTTACTTGGAATTTTTTTTGTAGCCTTACAGATATATGGTTTTAATTTAATTATTAATCAAGGTTATTTTTTCACTGGTGCCCAAAGTACAGTAACAACATCTTTTTTATATGTACTGACTGCTTTACATTTGGTTCACTTATTTGCAGGATTAATTGTATTGAGCGTTGTAATAATAAATAATCTCAAAAAAAAATATTTGAAAGAAAAATTGGGGTTTGAGCTAGCTGTTACTTTTTGGCATTTTTTAGGCGGACTTTGGTTGTATTTATTTGTGTTTTTATATTTCTTTAGATAACAAAATTATGTAAATTTGTTGCGTTAATTTAACTAAGTGAGTACATCAATTTCATCATCATTACAAGAAGAGGATCTATGGGAGGGTGGTAACAAGCCATTTAAGGCTAGTTATGGTAAATTGATGATGTGGTTTTTTATAGTTTCTGATGCGCTAACATTTTCAGGATTCCTTGTTGCTTATGGATTTTCAAGATTTAAGAATATCGATTCATGGCCCATAGCTGATGAGGTTTTTACACATTTTCCATTCTTACATGGTGTTGACGCCCCGATGTATTATGTGGCCTTAATGACATTCATTTTAATTTTTTCCTCAGTAACTATGGTTTTAGCTGTTGATGCAGGACACCACATGGATAAAAAAAAGGTTACTTTTTATATGGCTTTGACAATTGTTGGTGGAGCAGTTTTTGTGGGGTCTCAAGCTTGGGAATGGAATAATTTTATCAGAGGAGAATATGGTGCAGTTGAAACCAAAGGAGGTCAAATTTACCAATTTGAAAACCAAAACACTGGTAAAAGAGTTGCACTCAGGGATTTTTCTGTAAGTCAACCGAAGGATAGAACACAAAATCTAAGAAAAAAAGGTATTTGGTTTACAAGTGAATCCAGTTTACCAACCTTCACTGTTGATGAGGTCATAACTGGTTTTAATTCAAATAATGACCTAATAATTAAAACTGAAAAGCTTGATGAAAAAGGCCACAAAATTAGATTGAGCAGAGAGGAATCCTTAATAAAGATTCAACAAGCCAAATATGTTGTTGAAGGTGCTAATTTAATTCGAAATGAATATGGCAATAGATTATTTGCTGATTTCTTTTTTTTCATCACTGGATTTCATGGATTTCATGTATTGTCTGGAGTGATAATTAATATTATAATTTTCTTTAATGTACTTATTGGTACATATGAGAGGAGAGGTCATTATGAAATGGTGGAAAAAGTTGGATTATACTGGCATTTTGTGGATTTAGTTTGGGTCTTTGTTTTTACGTTTTTCTATCTTGTTTAAATACTACTATTCATGGAACACAAAGCACATAAATTAGAAATTTTTAGAGGTCTATGGAAGTTTAAATCAAACCAGCAAAAGATTTGGGGAGTTTTATTTTTCCTCTCAGTTGTGACAATAATTGAAGTTGCTCTTGGAATTTTGAAACCTGAAATATTGATGAATACTTTTCTATCAACAAAACTCATCAATTGGATTTTTATCATTTTAACTTTAGTAAAAGCGTATTACATTGCTTGGGATTTTATGCATTTAAGGGATGAGAAAAGTGGTTTGCAAGCATCAATTGTGATTACCTTAATATTTCTTATTGCATACTTGGTTTTCATATTACTAGTAGAGGGTAATTACATCTATGATGTTATGTATGAAGGTTTTGTCAGTTGGAATTTCTAGTTAAATCATTGTTCCTTAAATCATGAGAAAGTATATAGTACTAACTACACTTTTTGTCCTACCACTCATTGTGTATCTTTTTTTTGCTTCAGGTATTAACAATTTTGCAAAACTTCCTGTAGTTACGAGTAATATCATGGAGATATCCAAGTTGTCAAATGAAAGTTTAAAAAATAAAATCACAATATTAGGTTTTTTTGGAAGAAATATAGGTGATAGGTATGGAGATGCCGGTAACCTCAATCAAGAAATTTACAAAAGATTCCATGAGTTTGTAGATTTTCAGTTTTTGATATTGCAACCACCTGGAACAGAAAAATCCTCAGAAGATTTACTTTTTGAACTTAACCGTTTGACAAAAACAAATTTTAAAAATTGGAAATTTATTACCCTTCAAGAAAATGATTTGGTTAATGTTTTTGAAAGTCTAAAAACAAATTTGACGTTAGACTCAGAATTTGGAACATCACATGTGTTTATTATTGACAGGGATGGAAATCTTAGAGGCAGAGATGACGGAGAAGAAAAAAAATTTGGCTATGATTCCAGATTTGTTGCAGATATCAACAATAATATGGTTGATGATGTTAAGGTTATTCTCGCTGAGTACAGAATGGAATTAAAGAAAAATAATATCTATAAAGGTAAGTTGTAGTGAAGAAATATTCATATATAGGAATTTCTTTTGTTGTACTAATTTTTGGAATTTGGTTTTTTCCTAAAATAATGGAAAGAATTGATCAAAGCGAGGTTAGGTACGATACAAGATTAGATAACTTTAATGAGCTCAGTTATGTTAAATTAAATGATGTCCAAAGGAAAGTACCAGGTTTTGTTTTTCTAAATCAAGATAGCTTGTACGTAAGTAATGAGGATTTTTTAGGCAAGGTTTTTGTTGTTGAGTTTTTTTTTACGCGGTGTCCTTCAATATGTATTGAAATGAATAAAAACATGAAAATTCTAGATGAGGAATTTGGATCCAGAAATGATTTTGGAATTGCTTCATTTACTATAGATCCTGAAAATGATACTCCTAAAGTTTTGAAGGAGTACGCTGAGCTTATTGATGTCAAGTCAAAAAATTGGCATTTTTTAACCGGGAATATCAATGATATATATGAACTTTCTAACTCAGGATTTAATATTTTTTCTTCCATAAATCCCGATGTTGCAGGCGGATTTGAACATCAAGGTTTTTTTGCATTAATTGATAAAGAAGGCTACATTAGGTCCAGAGAGAATGGTATGGGTTCACCAATAGTCTATTATTTAGGTATAAATGATGAAAATACTTCTCTGCAAGGTATTGATATGATAAAACATGATATAAAAAAATTATTAGATCATGAGTAAAGATTCAAAATTATACAATATACTAATCTGGCTCGTATCCATATTGGTTCCATTAGTTGTTGCATTATTACTTTTTATTAAATGGGAAAATGATCTATTGATTTTTAACATGCGCATACCAGATTATGATCCAATTGTCTTATTAGAAAATTTACCAATTGTAAAACCTTTAACTTTTTTGCCTCCAATCTATGCAACTATTAATGGAATTACAGCAGTTTTGTTGGTCTTAGCTGTATACTTTATAAAAAAAGGCAAAAGACAAATTCACGAGAATCTGATAAAAGTTTGTATTGTGTTTTCGCTTTTATTTTTGGTAATGTATATTGCTTATCACATAACCTCTGATCCTACACCATTTGGAGGAAAAGGATACGTAGCGTTTATTTACTTTTTTATATTAATTACTCATATTTTACTATCAATAATAGTAATTCCTCTTGTATTAGTAAGTTATTCAAGAGCGTCTCAGTCAAATTTTTCTTCGCATAGAAAAATTGCTAAAATTACTTTTCCTGTTTGGTTGTATGTTGCTGTAACTGGCGTCATCGTATACTTAATGATATCTCCTTACTATTCATGATTAATCATTTAATATATACTATTCAATGTGCAATGTGTAGAGCAGTGCTTGAATCGGGTGCTGATCAAAAAACAGCTGAAAGTCTTAACGACGGTATTGTTTATTTAATGATTATTCCTTATGTATTAGGTTTTATCACAGTTGTTTTTCTTTATTTGAGATTTTTTAAAAAATAATTTTTTTATATTAGTATTAGGTATAACCAAGTTCTATGTAATATAATACTATTATGAAAAAATTAATCTTTTCTTTGTGTCTCTTTTTTTTGTTCATTTCATGTGGAGTGGATGTGAAGCCAAATGTTACTGTTAATAACGACATAAATCTTACTATTGATGGTGAAAACGTTGATGGAATTCAAGGAGAATGGATAATAACATCTGAAACAAAAAATGAGGATGGTAAGGAGGTTATAATTATAACTGTAGAAAAAAATGAATTTTAATAAATAAATCTATTTGAGTGTAGAAAATTTTAATATTCAGATTAGAAAAGGTCTTTTAGAATTTTGTGTTTTACAAATTATTTCGAAAGAAGAACTATTTACGTCTGAGATTATCAAAGAGTTGTACAAATTAAAGATTACAGCTGCTGAAGGGACTATTTATCCTCTTTTGAACAGACTTAAAAAAAAAGGATATATAAATCATAATTGGAGGGAATCAAGACTTGGTCCTCCCCGAAAATATTATTCTATTTCCTATGAGGGTGCTCTTCAGCTTAAAAATTTAGAAATTTCTTGGAAAGAAATTAATTCATCAGTAAATAAGCTAATAAAAAATTAAAAATATTTTAAGGATTATTATATCCAAATAAATATATAAGTCAAACTTTATTTTAACTGAAATTTTTCAATAATTAGTGTCAACTAATAATTTTTTACATTTGTGCCCTAATAAACAATGACTCATGATTAAACATTATTTGATTTTAAATGTCTAAAAAGTCGTACCAAACATTGTTATAGAATTAATTTTAAATGATTAGCATTAAAAACTTACACAAATCTTATAAAATGGGTTCCAATTCACTTCACGTACTTAAGGGAATAAATTTTGATGTAAGTGAAGGAGAATTGGTAGCGATAATGGGTTCATCGGGGTCTGGAAAATCTACTCTATTAAATATTTTAGGAATGTTAGACCTACTTGATAATGGAAGTTATGATTTGGATGGTGTGCCAATAAAAAACCTAGATGAGACCAAAGCAGCCAATTACCGAAATAAATTTCTTGGATTTG
>MDTC01043143.1_pt1 | contig 12435 bp, 23 predicted proteins | sample 811181 | NCBI WGS metagenome assembly MDTC01 (sample SAMN05326644, study PRJNA326480) | marine metagenome | isolation source: seawater | place: Pacific Ocean: North | collected 2011
AAAATTATTTTTCATCTCCCCATAAATATAGCTAAGAAAAAAAATACAGCTAAATTCTCCAGGACACGCAGATGAAATTCTATATTATCTAAACCCTAAATTTCGTATTTGTTTGTTAGTAGGTCTAGATACAGGTAAACATATATCCTTGTTACTATCTATCCACCTGTCACCATCATATGCTTTCCAGTGTATCTCGTATTTTTCTATCATCTTCCTACATAATACACACGGGATAGATTTAGCATCTCCATATATGTTAGTTCTAAATATAACCATTTGACCATATTTTCGTCTAAGCCATTTTGTGAACGAATGTGGTTTGTTTCCATCCTTTAGACATTCTCTATATAATCGCCTTATCATTTGTCTTTCCGCACACATATGACTTGTACTTGTTGTTATATCATCGTCGGCTTTGGACATATAACCCCGTACTACACAATATTTCATTGTTCATAGTTTTATGAACAAAACATTTACTTAAGTATCTTTTTTTCTGCTTCTATATAAATGAAGTACAGACCCCTACCACATATAGTAACCGAAGCCGTTGTAATAGGCGTCTTAAACTTTGTGATATTTACATTAATTAATCGAACCTCTAAATTGTCTATGATGATCAAGTTATTTTTAAGTGGTGCATTAATTCATATTTTATTTGAAGCTCTAGGTGGAAACGAATGGTGGTGCAGATCGACATATAAATGATTTTTATCAGGAAACGAATCAATGATAACTAACATAAAGCATTTAAGTTTAGTAAAACATAATCTTAGTAAACTTAAATGTATCGAACATCCTATAATAAGTCTGATTGTCAGACTGGTATAATCCACATAGGATACGGCGCATTTCACCGTGCCCACCAAGCCGTCTATATAGATGATTTTATGGAGTTATCAGGGGATGTCAGGTGGGGTATTGTAGCGGTTAATCTTCGTAATGAAGGATTTCGTGAAATAGACGATTATATACTCAAAACACCATCAAATACGAGGATGGTGAGATCGCATTTAGATTACATCGACTGGACCAAGAATCGTACCGTAGCGAAACACATGTTAACATTGCCGAGTGTTCATCTTGTAACTATAACTGTAACCGAGAGTGGATACGCACCCGGATCCCCTTTGTATGAATACCTGGCTTGTGGATTACGTAATAGAAACACTCCTATAACAATTATGTGTTGTGACAATATACGCCAAAATGGTTTAGTTTTAGAAGCCCAATTTTTAGCGTACTTATACCAAACAAATCAACATTCACTTGCGGAATGGGTCCGTGAGAATGTATCATTTCCATGTTGTATGGTTGATCGAATAACGCCCCGACCAACACAAACTTTCCGGGATAATATAGACAAATTCTATCCAGGTTTTGGTGAAACTGCGATTCAAACAGAGGAATATACACAATGGGTTATAGAAAATAAATTTAAATCAGATTTCCCAGACCTCACAAAAGTCGGAGTAACAATAACGGATAACATTGAACCGTTTGAAGAAACAAAAATCAGAATATTAAACGGTGCTCACACGTCGCTGGCTTATATGGGAGTTCTTTCAGGGTACGATAGATTCGACCAAGTTATGAATGATAAAACGTACAGAAAACATTTCAGGGAACTACAAAAAGAGGAAATTGTTCCGTCAATCGATATCGAATTGCCATTTGATATAAATGAATATGTCGATACAGTTGAAGAAAGGTTATCTTCACATTTAAATCAGGATGAATTGGAGCGTATATGTTTTGACGGGTATACTAAATTTCACACATTTATATTACCATCACTAGAAAAGTGCTTAGAAAAAAACAAAAAACCAATACGTATCTATCGAAGTATTGCAGCGTGGTATTTATATGCCCGCAAATTTGCAAAAGGGTGTTCGAAAATCAAATACAGCGAACCCAATTGGTTGCTTTTAGAACCGTTACTCGCCGACGATAAAATTGACGCATTTGTAACGAATGAACGTTTATGGGGAGACTTATCTAAAAAATATATAACATTTTCCAGAGACCTAAAAACAATACTCATGTCTCATACATTTGAAAATGAAATTGATTTACTCGTAAACGAATAAAATATAAACCTAAAGTAAGTATGTCAACCGATATTATAGATTGTTGGTTACTAGGTCATTTTATTTCAGGTTATAGTTCATATATTTTACTAAAATCCTTAAAATTAAACACAACTAACAATTTCATTTTATCGAACGGTCTGCATTACTTATTGGAATTATTGGAAGATAGGGGGTTTTATAAAAAAGGTTATTATGTAAAAAACCATATATTAGATTTAATAGGATTTTTAGCCGGTTGGTTAATATCGTATAAAACAAAAGGTGATACCATTATACCAAATGAATACTATCCTTTAATTTGGGCTTTTACATTTATGACCTTTATAAAAGAGTTATTCCGTGAACTAGTAGGACCATCTCACGATTTTAAAATTGACCAACTTTACACGATATTTATATTGATATTAGCACTTATAACTACGTATATTTCGCATTATAAAAATAATTTCAAAACCGAAAATGAACGAACGGCTATAATTTTAATCAGTGTGTTATTATTTGTATTTTCATTTTTAGCGTGGCCAATTCCATGGAGAATGAAATGGTTGTATAAATAGCTTTGTATTATTTATTGTATAACGTAAGCAACTCGGAGACGGCTGGATGACGTATTACATCATCTTGAGACATGTTAACATAATCAATGTAATCCATCTCAATATGATCTATCATTGATATTATATCATCTAGACCATTTTTACCCACTAAATCACTCTGTTCCAAATCCCCCAGCACAATCATTTTAGAATTTTTTCCCAGACGTGTAAGTAACATCTTCATTTGATTAGGAGTACTGTTTTGCATTTCATCAGCTATAACAAAGACATTATTGAATGTTCTACCTCTCATGAATCCAAGTGGTTCAATATGTACACGGGATTCTACTTGATTATGAGTAAGATACTGTTCTACAAATTCCAGCATGGGCATAGCCCAAGGTTCCATTTTACTACCCATATCACCGGGTAAATACCCCAAATCCTCATCGGCGGCTACAACCGGGCGTGTGCATATTATTCTATCGTAGCGTCTTTTAGATAAATGTATACACGCTTCCTGACACGCGAGTATAGTTTTACCGGAACCGGCCGGACCTGTGGCTATAGTCACTGGTTTTATCGATTGAATGGAACGTAAATATCTACACTGTCCCGGTGTTTTTGGAAATTGCATATATAGTATCTTAAGGTTTTTAATCTAAGAAATAATATGCATGACGGATTTTTATTTTGTAACTCTCGAGCATATCGGCGCTGCTACTATAATCGACCCAAAATCCAAATCCAGGTTTATATGCTTCAAGGATAACAGAACAGCTAGATCATATGCGAAATATATAGCCAAACACAGAGCTGAATATGGTAAGTGGCCTCATATAGATTTGTCTACACGAACAATGACACTTATACAATTAGAAACTGAAAAAATAGAAGATGTTCAAAATTACGAAGAACTGTTAAACATCAGCTATAAAACACGGGAAGATTTAGACGAAATGACTATAAGAACCGGTATAGAATATTTCTATTGTCACGATTTCTCATACGATGATGACACGTCATTCAAAATGTCGGGCCAAGAAATCGACGGTGAAGTCGACGAAGTAATTTACAGGGAAAAACTAGATTACAACATAAAGAATACATAAGTATATTACATACATGACTACACTCATAAAAAATTTCGACCCTGTTAATAAAGAACACGTTTTGTGGTTACAAAAAATAGATGCTGCTATGGTTGCACTTACGAACAATGAACGTAAAGACCTAGATAAAATAGTAAATTCTAATCCTATTACAGAAACTAAAGTAGAAATGCTCGATTGGGCATACGTTCATTTCCAACTAGCACTCAAATATTCACAGGGTGTATTGCGTGGTAATGCATTTATTCCGACGACCTTTCTTTAATAAATTCGGTATATTCATCTAATGTAAAATCATTTGGTTCAGAATGTTTATCCATACGAATTAATAATATCTTACCAAATACAATTTCATTTTCGAATGGGAATGGGATACTATTCATATTCTTTACATGACCCCTTGTACATTTCAATAAAACAACATCTATCTCTGGCCATTGTCCTATGAATGTTGCCGGACCCCCCAAAATTTTAAAAATTTCATTTTTCACCGGATCTATATCGATTTCTATATCTATTATATGCCCCCTTTCTTCGTGTATTAATATAGCTTTTGTCATCTTGCTGTAGACAAATAAAAAAAACCTATATTAATATATGATATCTACATTCCAAGCTGCGATATTTTTATTTATAATCGTTCTCCTGATACACGTTTATTCTGAGAAATACTCTTTACTCAGTAGACACTATAGTTTAGATTCTCAATGGAACGTGCGAACCTCAACCCGAAAAAAAGACCCATTTAATACATGTTCACCTGAATCTTACGACGAATGCGCAAAAGTTGCAATGCCCCACCTAAGTCGATACTAACTTAATGTAAATATATTGTAATGTCTAAGGAAACCCGTGATTTTGTCACAAAACGATTTTCCGAACTTTTAAATTTACCAGTAACAGACACGAAATGCAAGAATCTCGAGTTATCTATACACAATTGGGCAATCAAACGTTCCAAAGAATTGTCGGATGTCCCGGCTTCTGATAATCATAAACATATGACCAGGTATAAGACCAAATTTCTGGAGATTCAAAAATGTCTAAAAAATTCCCCCACTCTCAAAGATATGATTTTAAGTGGTAAAATGAAAACATACGAAGTTGTAACTACACCTCCTAATGTATTGTGGCCTGACGGTCCCATGTCGGTTGAATTAGAGAAAAGTATACGAAGAAATATGAAAAAGGATTACAATGTAGCAAATGACGAAGATTATAAGGGTGCATTTAAATGCGGCAAATGCAAACAATGGAAAACTACATATTATGAACTCCAAACACGTTCAGCAGATGAACCTATGACCGTTTTCATTACATGTCACATTTGTAAATCTACCTGGAAATCTTAACAGAATACCTCGAATCTGTCAAATCCGTATCCATATCTCCGACTGATAAAACGTATTCATAACCCGATTTTTTCTTATAAATAGACTTACCTAAAGGGGGTGTAAATATTAACTCGTGATACTTTATGTTCAAATCCTTTAATTGTTGCTGTGTCCATAGCACGTTTTTGTGAAATCCAGGACGAGCCGTTATTATAACAATTTTGTATCCATTATCTTTAGCTCTTGCATATAAATTATACCCCTCTTCTATTATTTCACCCGTATCACTGTTAATGAGAGTGTCATCAATATCAAACATAACGGCTTGATTTCGATTTTTACAGGGTGGAATCATCATTTATATTATATAAGAAAATGTTACTTTAAGATTATTTATTCTAAGTAACGTATGGAAGGTCAAATTGTTGATATCGAATATGAAGACGAATTCACCGAAATATGTAAAATAATTTCGCAACAGGGAAATGATTATGTAGTGAAAGCTCTAGTGTACGACTCAGATACATTTCTTTACAATTTCAGTCATTATACGCACGTTGTACCGGTAGAGTCTGTTTCTGGTTTTTATGATACAACAGAATTAGAAGATACAGGGAATTATAAAAAAATTGCGTACAATCGATACAAATGTTTGAATGAAAGCGATCCCGAATTTGAATTTGAAACAGGAGACGACGAAACTGAAGATGACACGGATTCTGATATAAGTCTTTACGACGAACAGGAATATGAATACGAATAAAAAAAATATTTACTATCAGTATAATAACATTATGAAGAAAGCTGACATCAAGATGATTCTTATTACAGTGGCGACTGCGACACTTGTTTACTATTTACTAGTTTGTTTAGGTGTAGTAAAAGGTTTCACATTCACATCTGGTTACAAGAAATCTGGTAAGAAAGAAATGTACAAAAAAAAGCTCTTAGAGCACTACAAGAAAAAGAATGAAATGTACAAGAAAAAGAAAATGGATCTTATGCCCAAAGAAGGTTACAAGAAAAAAGAGATGTACGGACATAAGAAAAAGGAAGGATATTGCAGTAGTTGTAAGTAAAGCTACTTAAAACCAAATTGATATATAAATACAAGTAATTATGGCACCTTATACTCCCCCTAATACACATTATAGTGAAATGGATGTATCGTCATATTCAGAAGACGATCTATTTAAATTTATCGGCAAAAATGGGAAACGTTTTTATTGGTTAACCAAATTCCTTGATCTATCCTATATCTGGTACAATAAACAACGTAAAGTCATAGAATTATGGGGACCTTTTAGTTCCCTCCAAAACTTTCAAGCTCATCATATAATTGGATGTGAACTTGATTATTGCGCAGGTAAAGTATAAAAATCAAACCTAAGTCATAGAAATTGTAATCATAATATAGATGTTGAAACAGGCCAAGCGCCGAGTACATGTTTCACCATGTATACACAGGGAACCCGTGCCAGGTTCATTTCTTCATAAGATAATCAGGCCAGAACCAGATCCACGCATGCAAAGAAAAAAAGTGAAGCGTTTCGCAAGACAAAATGCAGATGATTATCTAAAACTTCTCAAAAAAAACTATGAATATTGGAATGTTCCGTTCAAAAGCCCAGATGTTATAGAATCCAAACCTCCCAACACACTCGAAAATAATCAAGAACCTGATCTCGAATTTGTAGATAAAATTTATGTGAAACTTACCATATTAAAATCCGGTAAAGTAAAAGTAAAGCTTATACCTAATTTTCTGGTATTATGGAATACATATTATTCAAAGGGCAAAATACCACCGTTTAAAAGTGTAATGGCAGCTTATAAGGCATTAGGGTTTTCAGAAGAATTCATCGAAAAAATTAACAAAAGAAAAGAAACACGTGTCGCATTTTTCAAGAAACTCGAAAAAATCATCGAACGAATTTTTGATAAAAAAAGCGTCCCTAAAAAGAAATCAATCAAAAAGCCGATTGAAGATAAACCTGAATCAGATGAAATTGAAAATGATGTCGATGATGACGATGAAGATGACGACGGTCCAGAAGAAGATGAAGCTATTATGGTCGATGATGAGGATTGTGAAGAAGTGGAAGAATTTGTCGACGATTTCATAGACGACGATTAGAAATCAGGCCTAAGTAGTACATGTATTAAAAGAAAACACATTAATATTTACAATGAAACGATATATTGCGTGGGATACGGAAACCTCTGGTTTACCATATACCCAATCACGTTGTTCAGTAGAAAATGTACACGCGTGGGACGATGCCAGGGTTGCGTCACTCGCTATGATAGTTTTTGACGGAGGTGGAAATGAACTTGAATCGCATTACATGATCACACAGCCAGATGGATTTGAACTTGGAAATTGGATAAACACAGATTGCTTTAATCCCAAGAAATGTACATGTTGCGATCACAAAGGAGCCACTCATGTACATAAAATCACACACGAAAAAGCTTTGAATGAAGGTGTACCATTTAAGACTGTATATGATATGTTTATGTTAATGATTAAAAAATATAACATTAATACGATAGTGGCTCATAATAGCCCTTTCGATGAAAACATGTTTATAAGTGAATGTATTCGTTATAATTTATCTACAGATATATTTGACAGTATGCGAAAAATATGTACAGTTGAAATGTCAAAAATGAATTTTCTACCCACTATAAATAACAAATTACCAACCGTGTATGAACATTTATTTGGAGGTGGGTTTCTCGAACATCACGCTCTATTTGACGCGCGTGCATGTGGAAAGATATATCACGCCCTAGAAAAACGCAGGTTTGATGTATACAAGCCAATTAAGGTAGATACTATAATCGTACATCTTGACGATGTTCCACAAATAACTGGTCAAACAAGTAAAAACCCAGATATTATAGCTAAACCAATAATAGCATATAACAAAATTCAACTTCAATCTCGTAGAGAACAAAAATATATAAATAATCTTTTGAAAAATGAATTTCTTAAAAAAATATTAATCGAACAAATTGAAAAATATAATAAAATACAAGTGGCTGATATACCCAGATTATTAAAAAGTATAAGATTAAAAATAAATGAAAAAAATATTATAAATGATTTTGATACAAATACAATTTTAAATTATTTTGAAAATATTTTATACGCAAAACAGTTAAAATATATAGATAAAACTAAACTCAAAACAAAAGAAAAAACGGTATACACAATTCGAGGCACGAAATACCAAATATCAGGTATAGTGGATGAAATGCCTACAAACAAAAATAAACAAAAATTACTAAAACGATCATATTTATATAATCAAATGGATGAAACAAAAGAAAATATAATGGCACAAACGTACATGTTTCTACTCGATGCCGATGAGTGTTCGTTTGATGTAGTAAATAAAACCGTATACAAAAAAGATACTAAATTATGGAATAACACGCTTGAACCAAATCTTATAAAGTTTTTTAGCTATATTCATAGATCACTAGTGTAACATTTAATGAGAAATATCCCAGTTAATATAAACCCTTATTAATAATATGAACGTAAAGTTTGTTCTAAGTTATTTCATTACACTCGCATTTATAACAATCAATGATACAAATCAAGCTATAAATAAATATAAAAAAAATACATCAGAATAATATAATGGAACCATTTTCATTTGGAAGCGTTGGAAATTCTTACATCGAAGCGATCACGTTCGAACTAAAAACACAGATCATAGCTCTTGTAAAAACTCTTTACCTCTACACCCCTCAGTACGCAGTAAATATACTCGAATGGCTTAAAACGGGTTTAGTAGATGGTCCAACCAGATTCATTCTCGACGTCGAACTCGAAGTTATGAGTATCAAAAGAAACCTAAGTCGTTCAGAGCCTTCAGAAAACGACACAGACGACGACAAGGAAGATTGATGTATTGCTATACACACGAATTTGTCATCGCATTTTTACAAGCAACCGATTATCTTTGTCCAGACGTTCAAAGACTCATTTGGAGCCAAGTACTCACCGAATTACCACCTATACCACAAACACCCATTAAAAAATGTTTAAAACAGTAAAAACAATATTGGACGCCGTTTTCACGCCCGAAACATCATATCCACAGTCTCATATCGACGATCTCACTACTCCACTCATTGAAAACAGTGAATCATTGATAATAGCAAAAAATGAATGCAAAGAACAGGTTATAATAGCCGTTCCGGATAACCCAGAAAAAAATACGTATAAAGCTAAACATAAAGAATTACATAATCTTCTTTTGAAATGTGAACGTCTCATCTCATATTTCAAATCAAATACATTCTATATTTTCATGAACACGGAATCGAAGATCAAACTATACGCGTTAAATCAATTACTAGATGATATAAAATATGATCTTGAATACGGTGACGTGGCTTTCTTGGATGAACTAAATGATCGTTATCTTCGTTTGAAGAGTGAAATTAACGTTTCGTCAATGTCACTCGCAGAAATGAATTCGACCTAAGTCGTATATAATATTCGTAAAATATATGAATGACGAACTCATGAATAGAGATGATTGGGATACAGCTGAACAAATGCTGTTAAATTCTATCGTTCAGCCACCAGACCCTCCAGAAGATCCAGATACGATAGACAAATTTCATAAACTCATGTCGCTCATAGATAAAAACTCGGATGTCATCCCAGACGGAGATTACCTTGAAATGTCGAACCTAATCAAAGATTTATGGGATAAAATCAAACCACATAACCACTCATCAGAACAAAATGAACCCATGAGGTTTCATATACCATCATTTTTTCCATCCGTTGCCGAAGTTACACGCGTATTAGAGAATCCAGATGATACACAAGATGGAGAAACATGGATGCGTGTTATGATGCGTGACGGAACAGATTATCCACTTCAAAACATAGAAGAAGTATTTTCTACATTGAGGCGACAAGAGAATAATACCGTTCAATTAGAACGTCAATTTCCGGGATTCACGGTTACACACGAGTTCCGTGAACTGGGTAGACATTCTTCGAATACCCAACCAAATTAAAGATTTAATATTATATACTTATATATGCAGATTTTCGTAAAAACACTCACGGGCAAGACTATAACATTAGAAGTAGAATCATCTGATACTATCGATAATATCAAAGCCAAGATTCAAGATAAAGAGGGAATTCCACCGGATCAACAACGTCTCATTTTCGCCGGGAAACAACTTGAAGATGGTCGAACTCTCTCAGATTACAATATTCAAAAAGAATCCACACTTCATCTCGTCTTGCGATTAAGGGGTGGTCGAGTATAAAAGACACCTAAGTCCCACCATCCTCGAATAAAAAGTATGTTAAGTATCCTTCGCTTCTACATTTTACTCATTACACCCTATACGGTGTTCAAATATCATTATTACAAAAACAACCTAAGTGACTCGAGTTTTTGAAGTTTTTTAATCAATCAAAATGGAAGAACTTCAAAGTCTCATGGCCGCCCTCGACTTCGTCTCCGATAAAATCGGAGATGGTATGTACTTGGACATGGCCGATAATCTTAAACGCATTCACGACAAACTCAATGGCAACAAGCCATTCCATGAAGATTCTTTTTACTACAGTGACGATGATCCAGAACCTGAGAATAACAGTGATTACGAATCTGACAGTGAACCACTAACCGATACGCGGACTACTTGGAGTATCAGGGTCGAACGTATCAGGGAAGAACTTTTGGGTTATGTAGAGTCAATGCATCGAGAGTGGGATGCGCTTGAAAAATGGGAAACTGAGGTAAAAAACATTCGACTCTCATTCATCAGGCGTATGACACCATTTCGAAAGGCTGAGGCTATCCATGCATTTTGCCGAAAATGCTACAACAGTGGGGAAGTTGTAGATGATTCAGTTCTGGTTAGTTGTGTATCGGGAGAAGCTGCTGACCAACGGAGAACCTGGACTTGGGAAAGGCTGGTGGACAACGGTCTTCGTGTGATCGTGATGGAAATTGGAACAGAGGAAGAGATTGAAAAGGCGAAGAGAAAGAACATGCACTACGACGACCTTTCTCTTGTGACACTTCAAAAACTTCCCGCGTTTGAAAAGAAGATTTATGATGACTACAAACGCGAGAGCAATGAGATCTGCACTCAAAAATATAATGAAGCGAATGCGAATCTACAGAGGCATAAAGAAGGTATGCAACGATGGGAGTTGCTTTGCCAGGAACAAGAAGACCAGTTGAGATGTCTTCGCGCTCCGGTGTATAACCGTGATTTCTGGGCTTGTAACACGCAAGATTTTTTTTGTCAACCAGATGGGCGAATGGTAGACACTGAGCTCACTAATTAAATATATTGTAATATAGTAAATGGCTATTATTAACAACATCAAACCTCTCCCTAAGTCTATCGAGTCTAAAATGTCTGCGTCCGAAATCAAGAAATCTAAAAAGCTTCAAAAGGAATGGGCATCTGTCATAAAAACCATGATTAAAGCAGAACAAAAATCCGGTGAATATTGGCGTAAAACTCGTAAAAATACGACCGACGCGCAATTGAAGAAACAAACCGAGCTCGATAATGCGACTTTAAAAGCTTTCTTTTTTGCTGATAAGAAAGATAAAGAATGGAACACTTTCACAAACCAAATGAGAAAAAAATATAAATAAATATTAAATGAGTCCCACCAGATCCACTCCGTCAGGTGGTACCAGAACTCGATCACCCAATTCAAATTCGTCTCCGAACGTGCGTCAGGTGCACAACTTTACTAGGTTTGGAAATTCTGTGATAATTAATAACAGTCAATACCAATACGAAAAGATTAATAGAAAATTAATGAAGGAGAGTTTGAAGCAGAAAAAACTGAGAGACAACGGTAAACGGTATTGGGATAAAAAAGCGAGAAGGTGGAAGGAAGTTAATAAAACTAACGTGAAGGGGTATTATAAACAGAATTTCACAAACGCCGGTGCCGCGAAGCATATAAAGAAACATAAACGAGTGTATATTGATGTAGACCTGCGTAATGGTAAAGTACAACACGTATACGACGTCGATGGTATTATTCGTTTACTCACAAGAAATGGGACTCTACATGCTAAAAGCCCCTTAACACGTAAAACGTTTAGTATGAAGAATGTTCAACCGTTTTAAATCTACGAGTATAGTAAGATGTTCGAACATTCACATAAGTATATTTCGACATACGCCATACCTTTCGCGAGTATATTATATACACTCATACCAAAATTGAGAGGTAACTTAATTCCACATCTTATACCCATGAGTATTATCGGTTCATTTGAGGTTTTACTTCAAAACAGGACTCGATTAGAGACTTTTTTAATTATCG